>Ga0213879_10000011_pt1 | contig 153245 bp, 146 predicted proteins | sample VelepicoBEBS_R03_FD_161046 | JGI IMG/M metagenome (GOLD analysis project Ga0213879, IMG submission 161046) | Vellozia epidendroides bulk soil microbial communities from rupestrian grasslands, the National Park of Serra do Cipo, Brazil - BS_R03 | ecosystem: Environmental > Terrestrial > Soil >...
CATCGTTCGCGCGCAGCAGGCACCACAGCGCTACCAGCACCAGCCCCCAGGAGACCGAGTCGATCTGCCCCCAGTACGCCGAGACGTAGATCGCCGCGGGGTTCAGCGCCAGCAATGCCGCCGCCACCAGCGCCACGCTCTGCGCCGCATACCGCCGCACGATCGCGTACACCACCGCGGCGTTGACCAAGTCCATCCCGATCGCCGGCAGCTTCACCAGCGCGCGCAAGATCGCGTAGTCGTGCGCCGCGTCGGTCGCCGCGCCCGGAATCAGCGCGTAGACTTTCCCCAGCACCCACAGCACCACGAAATATCCGGGCGGGTAGTCCGCAAATCCGGCCTTCGCGTAGAACACCCACGGCGCGTTGTCGTGCAGCGTGAGCGTCCAGGACTCGAACGCGCGCACGTCGTTGTGAAAGCCCGTGCTGCCGATGAACAGCAGCCGCACGATCAAGCCGGCGAGCAGAATCCCGGTGAGCGGCGTGAGCCAGCTGCGCGCCGCGGCCGGCGCGAGCGCCGCGCGGGCCGATGCGCTCACGCGATCCGCCGGGCGGCGCGGCCGAAGAACGCCCGCACGCGCCCGCTGCGGTCGATTCGCTGCGCGTCCGCGAGCGCGCCGGCGTCGGCAAGCTCCGCGCGGGCCGCGCCGACGGCGGCCTCGCGCGCGCCGAGCCCGTCGAGCGCGGCCAGCGTCGCGTGCACGGCCTCCTCGCTCAGCGCGGAACCTGACGCGTACGCCGCAGCGACGATCTCGCGCGCCTCCGAGGGCGGCCCGCCGAGCGCCCAGACGACCGGGAAGGTCCACTTGCGCTTGGCCAAATCGGCGCCGGCGGGCTTCCCGGTCGTCGCCGAGTCGCCCCAGATCCCGAGCACGTCGTCCTCGATCTGAAAGGCGGTCCCATAGGCGCAGCCGAGCCGCGCGTACGCGGCCGCGCGCTCCGTGCCGGCGCCAGCCGCGAGCGCGCCCAGCTCGCAAGCCGCGCCGAAGAGCGCCGCGGTCTTCCCGCCGATCATCGCCCGGTAGTCCTCCATCGTCACCCGCGGTTCGGTTTCGAACGCGATGTCCCGCCCCTGTCCGCTGCACATCGCGAGGTGCGCGGCGAGCAGGACGCGGTTCATCGCGACCTTCGTCTCCGCGTCCGCATGGCTCCCGTCGAGCAGGGTCAGGTACGCGACCGAGCACAGCGCGTCGCCGGCGTTGATGCCGTGGGCGAGCCCGTAGCGCGACCAGACCGCCTCGCGGCCCCGCCGCAGCGTGTCGCCGTCCTCGATGTCGTCGTGGATCAGCGAGAACTCGTGGACGATCTCGACCGCGCAGGCCGCGTCGAGCGCCAGCTCCGGCCGTCCGCCTTCCTCTTCCGCGACCTCGAGGACGAGCTGCGAGCGCAAGCGCTTCCCGCGCCGCCCTTCATCACCGAAGCCGAAGTGGTACCGGATCTGCGTGCTGGTGGCGGAGCCGTCGTCGAACCGGGCGACCGCGGCTTCGAGGGCGGCTTCGAGGCTATCGACGGCCGCCGGCGAGCGCATCCATCCGGTCCGCGACCCGATCGACCAGCCAGCCCGGCGTCGAGGCGCCCGACATGAGTCCCGCGGTCTCCACGCCTGCGAACCAGTCGCCTTGCAGCTCGTCGGGTCCCTCGACGTGGTACGCGCGCGCACCGTTCATCGCGGCCAGCTCGGCCAGGTGCTTGGTGTTCGCCGACGTCTTGCCGCCGACGACGACCATCACCTCGACCTCGCGCGAGAGCGAGTCGACCTCGCTCTGGCGGTTCTTCGTGTCGGTGCAGATCGTGTTGATCGCGCGGACTTCGTAGTACTTTTCGCTGAGCTTGCGCACGATCTCGGTGAAACCTGAGCCGTTCCACGTCGACTGCACGACGACGCCGACGCGGCTGGCGCGCGGCAACTTCTCGACCTCGTCGGCGCTGGTGATGCACCACGCTCCGGGGACGTGCGAGAGCGTCCCTTTCACCTCCGGATGGTTGGGATCGCCGATGACGACGATCTTGTAGCCCTCGTCGCGCAGCTTCTCGGCCTGGACGTGGATCTTGGTGACCATCGGGCAGGTCGCGTCGATGACGGTCAGCCCGCGCTCCTTGGCACGGTCGAGCACCTCGACCGGCAGGCCGTGCGCGCGGACGAACATCGTCTCGGTGTCGACCTCGTCGACGGTGGTCGCGTTCTTGAGCCCTTTCGCTTCGAGCTCGGCGACCATCTGCGGGTTGTGCACGACGTGGCCGAGCGTGGTCACGCCGGCGCCGAGCCGTTCGACCGCCTCCTCGGCCTTCTTGACCGTGATGGCGACGCCGAAGCAGAAGCCCTGCGTCTTGGCCCGCTTGATGATCACCGGTAGCTCCCCTCGAGCGCGCGGATCCGCTGCATGATCTCGGCCGCTCCCTTCTCCAAATCGCCTCCGTCCGACTGCCGGTTCCGCTCGATGCGGACGGGATCGCCGAAGATCACGGTCACTCGCCTGAACGGCCTGAGCTTGCGCGTCCCGACGATCGCCGCCGGAACGACCGGCGCGCCCGACGCCGCGGCCAGAAACGCCGCGCCGGCCTTCTCCTCGTTGGTCCCGCTCACGTTGCGGCCGCCCTCGGGGAAGATCCCGACCGCGCGGCCTTCCTTCAAGAGCCGCAGCGAGGCGCGCAGCGCGGCGGTCCCGCCGGCCTGGCGGTCGACGGGATAGGCGTTCAGGCGCGGGATGAGCTGCTTGATCACCGGCATCGCGAACAGCTCTTTCTTCGCCATGTACGCGACCGGCCGCGGGAGCGCGATACCGAGCAGCGGCGGATCGAAATTCGATATGTGGTTCGCCGCGACGATGAGCGGGCCGGTTTTCGGAACCTTCTCCGCGCCGACGACGCGAAAGCGGAACAGCGTGCGGGCGATCCCGGTCACCACGACTTTCGCGACGTCGTAGAACGTCACGCGCGCGCGCCGCCCATCGCGGCGCGCATCCGCGCGACGACGTCCTCCGGCTGCAGATCGGTCGAGTCGATCGTAATCGCGTCCGCCGCGGCGCGCAGCGGCGAGACCGCCCGCGTCGAATCGAGCCGATCGCGCTCGACGATCTGCGCTCGCACTTCCTCAAACGGCACGTCGATGCCGCGCTCGTGAAACTCGGCCTGGCGCCGGCGCGCGCGCTCGTCGACGGACGCAGTGAGAAAAAACTTGTGCCGCGCGTCGGGCAGAACGACGGTGCCGATGTCACGTCCCGCCATGACGACAGGCCCTTCCTCCGCGATTTTTCGCTGTCGCGTGACCAGCTCGGCGCGGATCGCGGAATGCGCGGCGACCGTCGATACCGCGGCAGCCACGTCCGGATCGAACAGCCGCTCACCGACGTCGCGGTCGTCTATGAGGACGCGGTAGCCCGCAAGAACGGCGAGGTCTGGCACGATCGAAATCGTATGATGGGCGAGCATCGCGAGCAACGCCGGCTCATTATCGAGGTCAATGCCGTTCCTCAGCGCGAGATAGGCCACGGCGCGGTACATTGCGCCGGTATCGAGATACAGACGCCCCGTCTGCGAGGCGAGCATTCGAGACAGCGTGGTTTTCCCGCTTGCAACCCATCCGTCGATCGCCACGTGATCGTTCACGAAAGCGCGTCCATCGCGGTTGAAAGCAGCTTATGTGCCGTGATCGGCTCAATAACGGCCGGCTTCGTCTTCTTCGGATTGCGATGACTGATCCAGTCACGGCAATCTTTGATTTGCTTGATGAGCCCCACGTGATTGGGATCGAGCCAGCCTTTGTACAGATCCAGCAATTCATCGAATCTCGCAAACTCAATTTCGCGCTCGATCCGGTCGAGCACTTGGCTCGCTTTTGGCCCCATTGGCGTGCTCAGCTCCGAACACGTACTTCGAAGTCCGAGACTGCCGGGATCATCAACCTGAAGGTGGCCTCGTCGACGAAGCGGACCTCGGGCCCCTCATTGTTACGAAGCCAATACCAGCCTTCTTGCGAAAATTGCGGAAAGAGGTTCCGGCCGAAATGCTGGACGCCGTTTATCGTGCTTTCAAATCTACCCGGACCGGTAAGGTACAAGATGGTAAGCCGGTCGATCTCTCCCACGAGATTTACCCTGCCGTCTGCCGCGATCACGACGCCGGCCTCGGGGACCAATTCGGCGATGATTCGACCCTCGGCGGAAATTTGCAAGCCCGGCGCTTCATAGCGTCCGAACGGATCCTCAACGACGTACCGATGGTCCGTAACCAAAACGCGAGGATCGGCAGAAAGCCATTGACGAACTTCGTTCAGCAAAGCATCCAGCCGTACGCGGAATCGCTCCTTAAGGACCGCCGGGTCCAGGTTGGCCTGTTCCATTGCATTCATTATTCTCGGCATCGTAGACCGTTCCCGTGCCAGGCGTGTGGCACAATGGAGACGTAACAATATCTCGTGGCGAAGGCCAAGTCGGTTTATTTCTGTACCGCGTGCGGGTTCGAGTCGGGGCGCTGGCTGGGTCGCTGTCCGTCGTGCGAGGCGTGGAACACGTTCGAGGACGCGCCGGTGATCAAGCCGGCGAAAGGCGCGCAGGCGCGCGCGGTCGCGGCGCTGCGGACGGCCGGGCCGGTTCCGCTGGCGGCGGTCGAGGGCGCGCGCGTCGTGCGGCGCCGCACCGGGATGGCCGAGTTCGACGCGCTGCTCGGCGGCGGGATCGTCCCCGGCAGCTTGGTGCTGCTCGGCGGGCCGCCCGGGGCGGGGAAGTCGACCCTGCTGCTGCAGCTCGCGACGAAGCTCGCGCGCGACGGCTCGCGCGCGGTGTACGTGTGCGGCGAGGAGTCCGCGGCGCAGACGAAGCTGCGCGCGCAGCGCGTCGGCGCGGCCGAGTCGCTGCTGGTCTTTCCGGAGACGAACCTGCGCGCGATCGTCGACGCGCTGGAGCGCGACGTTCCCGAGGTGCTCGTCGTCGACTCGATTCAAACGATGTGGCTGCCCGAAGTGGAATCCTTCGCCGGCAGCGTCTCGCAGGTTCGCGACTGCACGTCGGTCTTGATGGAGTTCGCCAAGCGGACCGGTTGCGCGACGTTCGTGGTCGGCCACGTCACGAAGGACGGCGCGATCGCCGGGCCGCGGCTGCTCGAGCACCTGGTCGACACCGTGCTCTACTTCGAAGGCGATCCGTCGGGCGAGTACCGCATCGTGCGCGCGTACAAGAACCGCTTCGGCGGGATCGACGAGATCTGCGTCTTCGCGATGGACGATGGCGGGCTGCACGAGGTCGCCGACCCGTCGGCGCTCTTTCTGCACGGGCGCGGGGCGCGCCCGAGCGGCTCGTGCGTCGTGCCGACGCTGGTCGGGACGCGCCCGGTGCTGGTCGAGATCCAAGCGCTGGTCGGCGAGGCCGCGTACGGCACGCCGCGCCGGCTCGCGGCCAACGTCGACGCGGCGCGCATGGCGATGATCATCGCGATCCTCGAGCGCCGCGCCGGCATGCACCTCGGCGGGCACGACGTCTACTGCTCGGTCGCCGGCGGCCTGCGCGTCGCGGAGACGGGCGCCGACCTCGGGATCGCGCTGGCGATCGCCTCGGCGTTTCGCGACGTCGCGCTCGTGCCCGGAACCGTCGCGTTCGGTGAGCTGGGGCTCTCCGGGGAGGTGCGGACCGTCTCGCAACCCGCGCGCCGGGCCGCCGAGTCGACGAAGCTCGGCTTCACCCGGCTCGTCACGCCGGAAGGCGCGCGCGACCTCGCCGCTGCAATCCGCCTTGCCTTCGACTGATTCGACGACCGTGAAAGATTCGATGACCGAGCTGATCCCGCGCGACGTCCTGTTCGACTATCCCGAAAAAGTCATGCCCGTCCTCTCACCCGACGGAACGCGCATCGCGTACCTGGCGCCGTCGGACGGCGCGCTTTCGGTGTGGGTGCGCACGATCGGCGCGAACGACGACCGCGTCGTTGCCTCCGATCCGAAGCGCCCGATCCGCAACGCGCTCTGGGCGCCCGACGGCACGCGCGTCCTTTACCTGCAGGACACCGGCGGCGACGAGAACTTCCACCTCTTCGCCGCCGATCCGGACGGCAACGCCGAACCGGTCGACCTGACACCGTACGAAGGGACGCGCGTCGAGCTGCAGTCGGTCGACCCGACGCGGCCCGACACGATCCTGATCGCGATGAACCGCCGCGACGCGCGCGTCTTCGACGTGCACCGGCTGGACCCGCGGAGCGGCGCGGAGACGCTCGACACCCAGAATCCCGGCACCATCGCTGCGTTCGCCGACGACGCGGAGATGCGCGTGCGCGCCGGAGTCATTCAGCACCCCGACGCATCGACGGAGATCGTGGTGCGCGACGAGGTGAGCGCACCGTGGCGCACGCTGGCGCGCTTCGAACCCGACGACGGAACGCCCGACCTCGCCGGCTTCACCCCTGACGGCAGCGCGCTGTACACGGTCACCAGTGAGGGCGCGAACGCCGCGCGACTGGTGCGCTACGACCTTGCGAGCGGGAAGCGCGAAGAGGTCGCCGGCGATCCGCAGTACGACGTCGCGCAGGTGCTCTTTTCGCCGCACACCAAAACGCCGATCGCGGCGGCGGTTCTGCGCGACCGGTTCGACTGGGTGGTGTTGGATGCGGCCTACGCGGACGACTTCGCGGCGCTCGCGCGGCAGGTGCCGGGCGACGTGAAGATCGACTCGATCGACCGCGCGGACCGCAGGTGGCTCGTGTCGTCGACGATCGACGCCGGCTCGCTCTCGTATTGGACCTACGACCGCGACACGAAGCGGGCGGAACGGCTCTTCGTCGCGCGCCCGGCGCTCGAGCGCTACACGCTGGCCGAGATGAAGCCGGTCACGTACCCAGCGCGCGACGGGCTGACGATTCACGCCTACCTCAGTACGCCGGCAGGCGTCGAGCCGCGCAACCTGCCGACCGTGCTGTTCGTGCACGGCGGACCGTGGGCGCGCGACGTGTGGGGCTACAACGGCTACGTGCAGTGGCTCGCCAATCGCGGCTACGCCGTGCTGCAGCCGAACTTTCGCGGCTCGACCGGTTACGGCAAAGCGCACATGAACGCGGGCGACCGCGAGTGGGCCGGCGCGATGCACCACGATCTCCTCGACGCGAAAGACTGGCTGGTCGCGCGAGGGATCAGCGATCCGGCGCGGGTCGCGATCATGGGCGCCTCATACGGCGGCTACGCGACGCTGGCGGCGCTGGCGTTCGCGCCGGACGCGTTCGCCTGCGGGGTGGACATCGTGGGCCCGTCCAACTTGAACACGCTGCTCGCCTCGATCCCGCCGTACTGGGAGACGCTGCGCGCAACGTTCACCCGCCGCATGGGCGAGGACGAAGCGTTCCTCGCCGCGCAGTCGCCGCTCTTCAAAGCCGACGCGATCCGCGCGCCGCTGCTGATCGGCCAAGGCGCGAACGACCCGCGGGTGAAGATCGCCGAGTCGGACCAGATCGTCGAAGCGATGCGCCGCAACGGCCAGCCGGTGACCTACGTCGTCTTCGAGGACGAAGGCCACGGCTTCGCGCGTCCGGAGAACAACAAGCGCTTCAACGCCGCGGTCGAGGCCTTCTTGCGCGACACCCTCGGCGGCCGCGCCGAACCCGCAAGCCCCGACGAGTCGATCGAGGCGTATCTACGATAGCCGACACCCAGAAGCTGCGGCACACGCTTTTCTTCGAATACGCCATGCGAAAGCCGCGCTAGCGGCCGATGAACCGTGCGTATGCGCGGCGCTCGCTTGCCGAGTGCGGCTTCACGACGAGGTACACTTTCCCACCGAACGTCTCCGTGTACGCGTGAACTCCCAAGCTTGCGAGGTCCGCACGGTACGGCAGCTCGTCGGTCCCGACGAGATACCGGCCGGCAAACGGCCCGAAGTCGTGCCCGGCGGCCGTCGTGAGCGCATCCACGAAATCCGCATACGAGTACGCCACGCCGCGCCGCCCGAACCGCGTCCACAGCACGCGCATCACATTGTCGAGCGTTCGCCGGCCACCCGACGAGCGGCGTAGCTCGAGGTCGACGCAGAGCGCCAGCGTCCAGCCTCCGTCGTACACGCCGAAACGGTTCTTCGTCTTGTTCAACCCGGCGTCGATGAGCGAGACGTTGTAGTTCGGCGAGAACCAGAAGTAGGAGTACGCGCCCAGGTGCCTCGCCGCGATCTGCCAGTACGTCGAGGCGTCGATGATCCCCGTTCGCAGCAACGTGCGGTTGGCATAGTACTCGGTGAAGCCTTCGGTGATCGCTTGCAGCCGCCGGCTGTTCGGCTTGATCCGCCGGCCGTTCCAGAAATGGAACAGCTCGTGCGCGATCGTATTGGCCCAGATCGGCTCGTTCTCGCCGGGTACCGGCGCGGCGGTCGAGATCGCACCGCTGTCGTCGAATGCCTGCCCGTCTTCGTCTCCCAGCGCGGCGGTGAAGACGAAGCGCGCGCGCGGCGTACCCGCGAAGAGCGTGGTGTACGCTGCGAGCGAGCGCACCGCAACGCGGCGAACGAGCTTTTCGTACCTGCGCATCGCTCCGAACAGCACCACGTTGACGTCGAAACCACCTTGGCGAAAGACGACGACCGGCATGGAACCGACGTCGATGGTGTCGTTGGCGAGGGACCGCAACGGCGCTTCGAACGATTCCGTCTCGCCGGCGACCGGCGTCCAGGGAGCTATCACGGCGGCCCCGCGCGGCAACCGAAAGCGCACGCTCGCCGCAAGCGAGGAGTCCAGCGAGTCGGGCACGACGAACAGCGACTTCGTCACCAGGTAGAGATCCGAGCCCTCGAAGAAGCCGTTTTGAAGGCGCGCCCACTGCGGCAGTGAACGGAGGTACCCGAGCTCGACGTCGTATGCGATGCGCAACGGCTTATCCGCCGCCACCTCCACGTCCCAGCGCGCCGCCTGCGGCTCGTACCGCACCGGCACGACCGCACCGTCGGCCGTTCTCGCGCGCAAGCCGATGACATGCCGTGAGCGCTCGTCCGGGCTGGCGCCATTCCACATGACGAATGCCGCGTGGCCGGGCGGCACGATCAGCTCGACCTGCGCGCGCTGCTCTCCCGCCGCGAACGAGACGGCGTAGCTGATCGCAGCGGCGCTCGGCGCCTCGCTTGCCGCCACGCCGCGAGGTGACGCGAACGCGAACGAGCACGCGACGACGGCCGCGGCCGGCCAGGGAAAGCTCATCCAACGCACAGTGTGCCCGCGGACTCTCATTGCGCGCGCCTTCGGGCAGTCGTTAGAGAAACCTCCGTATGAATTAGGATTCGAGGCCCGCCAAAGCGAATTCGGCGCCGGGACGCGAAGAGGGCGCCGTGACCGCGCACGAGTTCGAGATCGTTCCGAACGTCAGCGAGGGGCGCGCCGCCGGCGTGATCGATGCGTGCATAGCTGCGATGGAACACGAGGGCGCGCGGGTCGTGCACCGCACGAGCGATCCCGCCCATCACCGCAGCGTCATCACCGCGGTCGGCAGCGGCGCGCAGGTCGTCGCGGCGTCGGTCGCGCTCGCCCGCGTCGCGCAGGCGCGGATCGATCTGCGCGTGCACCGCGGCGCCCATCCGCGCATCGGCGCGCTCGACGTGCTGCCGTTCGTGCCGCTCGGCGAGGCGTCGCTCGACGAGGCGGTCACGCTCGCGCACCGCGCGGCGGCGCGGATCTGGCACGAGGTCGGCGTGCCCTCGTATCTGTACGGCGCCGCGGCGAGCGCGCCGCATCGCGAGCACCTCGCCGAGATTCGGCGCGGCGAGTTCGAAGGGCTCGCCGAGCGGCTTGCGCGCGAGGAGCGCTGGCGGTTCGACTACGGCGACGCCGCGCACGCCTCCGCCGGGGCGATCGCGATCGGGGCGCGGCCGTTTCTGATTGCGTACAACGTCGAGCTCGCGAGCGCCGACCTCGCGCTCGCTCAGCGAATTGCCAGAATACTGCGCGCCTCGAGCGGCGGCTTGCGCACGCTCAAGTGTCTCGGCTTGCGGCTCGCGCCCGACCGCGTCCAGGTTTCTTGCAACGTCACCGACGTCGACGCCGTCCCGCTCTACCGGGTGACCGAGCTGGTGCGGCGAGCGGCGGCGCGAGAGCGCGTGGCCGTGCTGCGCAGCGAGCTGATCGGGCTGGCGCCGCGGCGGGCGATCGATCGCAGCGCGCGGGCCTACGCGGCGGCGGAACACGACCGCTAGCCGTCGTATTTTCTGCGGATGCCCGCTCGCCGCATCGTCACCGCGCTCTTCGCGCTTGCGCTGCTTTGTCTGCCGCTGAACCTTGCTCCGGCGCGCGCCGCGCAAAGCGTCGACGCGCCGGCCCCGCAGGCGCGCACGCTCGCCAACGGCCTGAAAGTCGTCGTCATCGAAGACCACGCCGCGCCGGTCGCGCAGGTGCACATGTGGTACCGCTTCGGCGCGCTCGACGAGACGCCCGGGAAGACCGGGCTCGCGCACGCGCTCGAGCACATGATGTTCCGCGGCACGCGCGACCTCTCGAGCGCGGGGCTCGACGACATGACGGCGCGGCTCGGCGCCGAGGTCAACGCGCAAACCGAGAACGAGATGACGCACTTCTTCTTCGTCGTCCCGTCCGACCGCGTTGAGACGATCGTGCACCTCGAAGCCGACCGGATGCGCGGGCTCAAGCTCGATCCCGCCGACTGGAACCTCGAGCGCGGCGCGGTCCTCGAAGAGTACGCGCAGAAGCACAGCAACCCGGTGAGCGCGTTCATCTACGACGTCAACCAGCGCGTCTATCCGAACTCGCGGCTCGGCGAGACCTCGCTCGGCGCGAAGGCCGACATCGAGAAAGCGACCGTCGCCGACCTGCGCCGCTACTACGACGAATGGTACCACCCGAACAACGCGACGCTCACCGTCGCCGGCGACGTGAAAGCCGCGGACGTCTTCGCGGAGGCGGAGCGCTGGTTCGGCAAGATACCTTCAGCGCCGCTCCCCGCGCGCCACACCTACGCGCTCAAGCCGGCGGTCGGCACGACGTACACCACCCGCTCGGACTTCCCGTACACGATCGTCGACGAAGCGTACGCGGCGCCGGGCAACGCCAAGCCGTACGAGCACGACCAGGTCCGCAACGACGTCGCGCTCGGCGCGATGTTCAACCCGCGCGGCCCGTTCCGCACGCTGGTCGAGCGCGGGCTCGTCCTCGACTACAACCCGACGCCGCTCGAGGACCGGCGCGCCTCCGTCGTGCACGTGATGCTGATCGTCGCGCCCGGGCACACCCCCGGCGAAGTGCGGAGCGCATACGAGAAGATCATGGCGAGCCTGCTCGCAAAGGGACTCGATCCCGATCTGTTCGCGGCCTCGAAGCGCTCCGAGCTCGCCTCGATGACGTATGCGCGCGACTCCATCGTCGGGATCGGCGACGCGGTCGGCGCGAACATGGTCTTCCCGGGTGATACCGATCCCTCGGAGTTCGACGCGCTCTACGGCGCGATCACGCGCGACGAGGCGACCGCCGTCGCGCGCCGCGTCTACGCGAAGGCGAGCGTCGTCGCGACGCTGCAGCCGACGCAGTTCGATCCGGAGAAGGCGAAGCCGCCGGCCGGCGTGAGCTCCTCGGTCAGCGACAACTTCGGAAACCGCACCTCGAACGGTCCGCTCGTGCAGCCGGACTGGATGAAGGCCGCGCTGGCGAAGCCGCTCACCTTGCGCAGCTCGGTCGACCCGACCGTCACCACGCTGCCGAACGGAATGCGTCTGCTGGTGCAGCGCGTTGCGACGAATCCCACCGTCTTCGTCGACGGGCTGGTGCGCACGTCGCCCTCGTTCGATCCGCCGGGGAAAGAAGGTCTGGGCGAGGTCACCTCGGCGCTGCTCGACTACGGCAGCGCGAAGTACGATTACGACGCGCAGCGCAAGCTCGCCGACGACCGCGCGGCGGAGCTCTCGTTCGGCACGGCGTTCTCGGCGCACGGCCGCGCGAGCGATTTCGGCGTGCTGCTCGACGCGCTCGCCGACGACGTGCGCCACCCGCTCCTTCCCGCCGACAAGTTCTCGCTGGTGAAGTCGCAGCTCGCAGCGTACACCGGCCGGCGCGCGCTGCAAGCGGGGTACGCAGCGCAGCGGCTCTTCGACGCGGCGCTCTATCCGGCCGGCGATCCGGCGCTGCGCGTCGCGACGGAGCGTTCGATCGGGAACGTCACGCTCGACGACGTCAAGGCGTATCACGCGCAGTACGTGCGCCCGGATCTGACCACGCTCGTCGTCGTCGGCGACGTCGATCCGGCGGCGGTGCGCGCAGCGGTGCAGCGCGCCTTCGGCGACTGGACCGCGAACGGGCCGAAGCCCGATCCCCACCTGCCGCCGATCCCGCTTCCGAAGCCGACGACGCGCATCGTCACCACCGCGACGCAGGACGTCACCGTGCAGCTCGGCGCGCCGGCGCTCGCGCGCAGCTCGCCCGACTACGACCCGCTCACGCTCGCCAACGCGATCTACGGCGCGGACGGCTCGCTGGAGTCCCGGCTCTTCCGCGAAGTCCGCGAACAGCGCGGGCTCGTGTACAGCGCGGCGAGCTCGCTGGAAGCGAACCGCGACCGCGGGACGTTCACGGTCTCGTTCAGCGCGGTCCCCTCGAAGATCGATGCCGCCGAAGAGCTGGTCCGCGCCGAGCTCAAGCGCATGCAGGCCGAGGACGTCAGCGCCGAGGAGCTAGCGCGCGCCAAGACGCGCGTCGTCGCGACGGCGCTGAACGCCGAGCAGGCGACGAGCGCGATCGCGGGCGACCTGCTGCGGATCGGCCTGGACGACCTCGCGCCGACATACTACGCCACGCTCGCCGACCGCTACGCCTCGATCACCGCGGCCGACGTGCGCCGCGCGGCGCAGACCTACTTCCATCCCGACAACCTGGTCGAGGTCCGCATCGGCCCGCCGGGCTGAGTTTCATTCCAAGCCCAGGGGCCGCTGCAGCGTCACTGGGACCAGCATCGGCCGGCGATCAAGGATTTCGCGGCGCTCATATCCCCACATGCCGTCAAGCCGCTCGGTCCCCGTCGTCTTCTCGAGACCTTCCGAGACCATTCGCAGCCCTTCCAAGATGCCCGGAACGAGAATGAGACGGCCGGCGGCGTCGCGCGGAAGTTGCCAGCGGAAGCTCTGCAGCGTTCCGATTTCCACCATCGACTCTTGCATCATCCCGTGCAGCGCGCGAAGACGAAACAGGACGGCGAGCAAACCGCAGGTCGAGAAGAAGCTGTAGGGCTCCATTTCTCCTATCAGTGCGCGGAGATCCTCCTCGGTGCGCACGGTTCGAACGCGATCGCGCAGATCGTCCCTGTCGTTCCCGGCACTTGAGACGATTGCGTGCGGACGCACGTCGATGAATCCGCCGGTTGCGAGATTGAAATCGCGATACATCTGATAGGAGCATCGGTTCCGACTGCGCTGATGAAGCGTACGCAGCTCCTCGCTGAGCCTCGACTCATGCGTGAAGAATAGCTCGAGCGGTGCGATATAGTATCCCGTCCGAAGCTGGTTGACGCCGTGTTCGTCGGCAAACACAATGGGCGAGCCGAGCGACGGAATCGCCCACACCGCGTGCAGAGCCCTGCTCAGAACACGCTGCTTCGCATCGCGGCGCTTCGGGAAGAGCTCTTCCCCCGTCGGTCGCAGCAGTGGCTCCAAATCTTGGACCGAGTCCGCGCTGACGAGACGCCGCAAGTCGGATGCGAGCGATTCAACGCGCCATGATGCGACGGTCTCGAGCGTCAGCGTGTCACTGTGCTCGATGAAAAAGGCTTCGGGATCGAACCGCTGCAGGTCGACGTACGGGTCGATTGCGTTGACGTCGAACGTGCGCAGACGGTGGAGCAGGATGAACAGTGCAAGCGTGTGCAGCTCGCCCTGATGCTTCGCGGAGCCGAGATCCTGGAGCGCCATCGGGTCGAGCCCAGAGAGCTGTGCTTGCCGCAGCCGGTCCTGGCTGAGAAAGTCGAACACCTGCCGCGAGTTGTCGCTTTCGGTGTAGTAGCATACGTGCTCGGGGAACCATGGCGACTGGTTGTCGTCCTTTAGGAGAGCCATGCGTGCAAGGACCAACCCGAGCTCCGATGTGGAGGCCACGCGCATGACGCGGTAGAGCGCGTCGGCGTTCGCAACGCTGAAGAACCCGTTCTCGCCACTGCGCAGCGCGTACGATGGTACGATCTCTTCACCTTCGTCGAACTTCACGGCTTTGCGTTGGGTGGCGTCAAGGGTGACCGTGATCGGCTGGAACCAGCGCAAAAAGCGCGGCTTGCGCTCGCCGGGATCCTCTTTTCGCATCCGTCCGGAACGCTCGGGTGGCTCCCGGATCGGCCGCATCTCCTCAGGCATGTCGTCCAGCCGTTGCCGCAGCCCGGAATGGAGCGGGATGTGCTCGCGTATGCGAACCTCGTCGACACCGATCGCGGCGGCGGTGATCAGCACGTTGATGCCGGCCTTGACGTACCGCTGCGTGAGCGCCGCCGCATATTGCTGCTTCTCCGCGAGCTTCTCGTCGTGCGCGCTGTGCGCGAAGCCAAGCCGGATCGAAATGCGGCCAGTGTGGTCTTCGTCGTACATCCCGCCGACCGCGGTGGTGTGCGCGATCACGAGGGTCTCCGTGAGGTCATCGCGTACGTGCGTGAGATCGTCCTGCAGAATGGCGACGAAATGCTCCTTCAGCTTCTCCACCTCGGGGGCGAAGCCGTCGATCAGTTCCGCGACGACGTCCAAATTGCGCTCGTGATAGCTCAGCAAGGTGGGGATCGGAATGCCGATCGTGACGGAGCGGAATCGCTCGACCCGCCGGTCCCCCCGCCACTGGCCCCGATATTCCGTGAGCCATCTGCTGAACGGATCGGTCGGCACGGCCTTTGCGAGGTCCGCGCCGATGCGCTCGGGGGAGTTTTCGATGCGCCCTCCGAGGCCTTCTAGCACGGCGGGCAGCCGCTCGCGACGTTGCCGTTCCGGCAGTTGCGCAAACGGTTTCAGCTTCGGGAGAGCGTCGATCTCGAATCGCTCGAGCGCGATGAAGACGCCGCTGTGAGTCAGATATCCGTGGTGCATCGGCGTCGGCGGCTTCATCTCCGGGTGCCGCGACTGAACGTACCGGAACAAGCGCTTCGTGAAGACCTGGATCTCTTTGGGACTTGCGCCGGTGGCGACGATGATGGGAACGTCTTCGTCGGCTGGCGGCGCCACGCACAGCATCTCCTCGTACATCGAAAGAAGCTCGAGCACCGCGGTCCCGCCGACTCCTCCCGTGCCTCCGAAAAAGACGTGCACGTCTCGGTATCGCTCACCGCTGCGCGCGGCGTCGACGAGCAGTGGTCCAAGCCGCTCTTTTTTGAAGCCCAAAATACCCTCCTCGTAGGGCCAATCCAAGGGGGACGAGCTGGCCGTTTCGTGTCACCGCCCGGCCTACCATCCTACGCAGCCGGCACGCAGCTAAGGAATTAGTTGACAGCCGCACGGCACTCGAGTATCCTGCTACTAATTTCTTAGCAGCTTGCCCCGGAGGACCCACGTGGCCCGTCGCCGCACGCATGGTTTGACCGACGCGGAGCTTCGGCTCATGGAGGTTCTCTGGCGAGACGGACCGGCGAAGGTGAGCGACGTCGTGGACGCGCTCCCGCCGCCGGCGCTCTCGTACAGCAGCGTGCTGACGACGCTGCGCATCCTCGAGCGCAAGGGCTACGTCGCGCACGAGCAGCTCGACCGCGCGTATCTCTACCGTGCGGTGGTGGCGCGCGAAGCCGCCGCGGAAACCGCGGTCGGCCACCTCGTGAACCGCTTCTTCTCCGACTCGCCGGTCGAGCTCGCGCTGCAGCTCGTCGAGCGCGACCGCCCCTCCGAGGACGAGCTGCAGCGGCTCAGAGCGCTGATCGAACGCTACGAGGAGGATGCGTCATGACGCCGTTCGTTCCGGCCGGGATCGAGTCGCCGGCGCTCGCCGTCGTCGCGTACATCGTCGACAGCGCGTGGGAAGCAGTGGCGATCGTCGCGCTCGCGGCGCTGGTGATCCGGCTGTTCAAGCGCGCCAACGCGACGACGCGCTACGCCGTCTGGTACATCGCGCTGCTCGCCGTCATCGTGCTGCCGGCGGTGACGGTGGCCGCGATGTTGCTCGCGCCGCACGCGCTCGCGCAAGGACCGCGAATCGCGCTGCCGCACGCCGTGACGCTGATCGCCGCGGCGCTGTGGGGCGTCGGCGCGCTGGCCGGGCTGCTACGGATCGCGGTGGGCTACGCCGCGCTCGCGAAGCTTCAGCGCGACGCGCTTCCGCTGCCGCCCGGCTACCGCGAGGCGATGCCGCTGTGGGAAGAGTCGATCGGGCGCGGCCGCGAGACGCGGCTGTGCGTTTCCTCGAACGTCGCGGTGCCGGTCGCGGTCGGCCTCTTCGACGGCATGATCTTGATGCCCGACCACCTGCTCGAAAGCTTCGACCGCGCCGACGTCGACCGCTTCAGCCTGCACGAGATGGCGCACTTGCAGCGCCGCGACGACTGGACGTGCGCGCTCGAGCGGATCGCGTGCGCGGTGCTCTTCTTCAACCCCGCCGTGCGCTGGATCGCGCGCCAGCTCGACCTCGAGCGCGAGGTCGCGTGCGACGACTGGGTCGTCGCGCAGACGCGCGAGGTGCGCCCGTACGCGGTCGGGCTCACGAAGATGGCCGAGGCGACGAAGTGGCCGCACCGAGCGGTTCCGACCCCGGCAATCTTCGCCTCGCGCAAGAGCATCTCGATTCGCATCGAGCGGCTGCTGAACAAGCACCGCGACGTGCGCCCCACGCTGACCGGCGGCCCCGCCGTCGCGTGCGGCGCGGCGATCCTAGCCGCCTCGGCGGTGCTGCTCTCCGTCGCGCCGGTGATCGGCAGCGTCAACACGGCGGCCGCGCCGCTGGAGGTGGGCAAAGCGCAGCCCGGACCAGCGATGCGAAGAAAGCAGCCGGTGAAGCCGCCTGCGCTCGCGCACGCAAAGTGGCCGGCTCGCGTGGCGGTCGATTCGGGGCTCGCGGGGAGGACGCGGCATCCGCTCGAGACGGTGAACGCGCAGGTCTCCGCCAATACGCAGGTCTCCGCCGCCAATGCGCAGGTCGCCGCCTCCAACGCGCGCGTGGCCGCCGCGCGCCGGGACGTCACAGCGTCCACCGCGCGCATTGCGGCCGCGAACGCGCATCTCAAGAGACAGCTGAAAACGTCGAGCGCGGTGCTCGCGACGTCGAATGGATTCGTCGTGACCTCGAACGGACAAGTTGCGAGGTCGAACGCCGACGTCGCCGCGGCGAACGCGCTCGTCGCGGCAGCGAACGGGCGGCTGAAGACGACTACCCTCACGATCGACACGGCGCATCATCACGCCATGATGATCCCGCCCTTGAACGGCACGGCCGAGCTCGAAGTGTTGCAGCACCGGCTCATGCAGTCGCAGCATGCCGTCGAGCTGCAAAGCGTCGCGCCGCTTCCGCGGGAGCGGCTGATGGCCGTTTCCGGGCAGCTCGCACAAGTGATGGCGCAGGCGGCGCCGCAGCCGCATCCGCAGCCGAGACGCGCGGACTATCTCGACGCGCTCTCGGCCGCCGGCTACGCGAACCTCAGTGCCGACGACATGATCGCGCTGCACGACAACGGCGTAAGCGGCAGCTTGATCGTCGCGTCGGCGCGCTACTTCAACCCGCGGCCGAGCGTGAAGGAGCTCATCGCGCTCTCTACCTCCGGCGTGTCGGGAACCTACATCGAGGAGCTCAGCCGATACGGCTTGCGCGCCGGGCCGAGCGACGTCCGCGCATACACGCTGAACGGCGTCTCGGCGCCGTACGCGGCGATCGTGCTGCACGCCTATCCGATGCTGGGCACGTCCTCGGTGATCCAGCTCATGCAGAACGGCGTTCCCTCGCGGCTCGTCGCCGGGCTGCGCGAGCGCGGCTATGCGCCGACGCTCTCGGAGATCGTGGAGCTTGCGCAGCACGGCGTCTCGCTCGAGTACGTCGACGCGGTGAACGCGCATCGCGGCGCGCGGATGAGCCTGCCGGAGATCGTCAAGCTCCACGACCACGGGGTGAGCGCCGATGCGAGCTAAAAGCGCGCGGACGACAGCGACCGCGCTGGCGCTCGGCCTCGTCCTGGCCGCGCTCGCGCCGTCGCAGCCTGCCGCGGCGCACGAAACCGTTCGCGAGTGGTCGCTGACCGCCCGCGACGCCACCGCGGTCAACCTGCGCATCGTCTTCGAGACGTACGAACCGAACGGCTCCCACCGCGTCGACATGAACACGAGCGCGGTGCCGTACGCGACGATCCGCGGCCTGACCGCGGCCGACGTCGCGGCGCCGACGGCCGAGAAGCGGTTCGAGATCGCTGAAGATTCCGGCACGCTGGCGTTCAGCGGTGTCGTCGGAAACGGTCGCGGCAAGGGCACGTACGACTTTACGAGCGATCCCGCGTTTCAGCGCGCGCTCGCCCACCACGGGATGCGACCGGCGACGGACGTGGAGGGTCTGGAGCTGGCGCTGCACCACTTCAAAGCCTCGACGCTCGACGACGTCGTCACGAGCGGCGTCCAGGCGCCCACACCGGCCGATCTGGTCACCATGACCGACCACGGCGTCGGCGCCGAGTACCTGCGCGGCTTCAAGGGCGTCGCGCTCGTTCCGAAGACCGCTGCCGCGCTCGCGCAGCTCCGCGATCACGGTGTGACGCCGGACTACGTGCAGGCGTTCTCGAATGCCGGCTACCGCCCGATCTCGGTCGCCGAGCTGTCGCTCGCGCGCGACCACGGCGTCGACGCGAAACAGGCGTACGAGATCCGCGCCGCGATGCCGTCTCTCTCAATGAGCGACTTGGCGACGCTGCGCGATCACGGCGTGAAGCCGAGCCTAGTCCAAGCGCTGGCGCACTCGAGCTACCGCGACCTGCGCGTGAGCGACATCGCGACGCTGGCCGATCACGGCGTCTCGGGACAGTACGTCACCGACATGAGCAGCCTCGGTTACCATCCGCCAGCGAGCGATCTCGCGCTGTTGCACGATCACGGCGTCTCGACGACGTTCATCCAGCGGTTGCGCAGCCACGGCTACGGCGCGATGAGCACCGCCGACATCATCAAACTCTACGAGCACGGTATCTAGGCGAGCGCGCCCACGCCGTTCGCGCGGCGTCATTAGATCGCGGCGATGCGACGCAGTCCTTCTTCGAGATGTTTGACGGGCGCGACCCAGCTCAAGCGCAGCCAGCCTTCCAGTGAGTCGCCGAAGATGCGGCCGGGGATCGCGACGACGCCGCGGTTCTCGACGAGATCGAGTGCGGCGGCGAGCGAGTCGTTGCCCTGCGGGAGCTTCACGCAGGCGTAGAACGCGCCGTCGACCGGGACGTAGCGCAGGCCGCTCGCGTCGAGCGCCGCGGTGACGCGCGCGTGCTGGGCACGGTACCATGCCGACTGCTCGCTGAGCGCGCCGGGCTCGCCGAAGATCTCGTAGGCGACACGCTGGCCGAACGCGCTCGCGGTCGAGGTGACCCAGGCGTGCGTTTTGACGAGCGCTTCGATCGCGCCGTCAGGGGCGAGGAGCCAGCCGATGCGCATTCCGGTCAGCGCGTTCGACTTCGAGAGTGAGTTCGCCACGACCGTGTGCGGATAGTACCTCGCGACGTAGCCGGGATCGTCGACGTAGGTAAGCTCGCGGTAGATTTCGTCCTGCAGCACCCACACCGGCGGGCCGCCGCGCGCGAGCAGGCCTTCGGCAAGCCGGCGCGCGTCCGCGTCGTGCAGGACGCGTCCGGTCGGGTTTGCCGGCGAGGCGATGACGAGCACGCGCGTCGCGCGGTCGATCGCATCGAGGATCGCGTCCATGTCGTAGCGGAAGTCCTCTTCCGCGCGCATGTGCACGCGGCGGTAGGCGATCCCTTCGAGCTGCGCCATCTTCGCGTACGCCGGAAACGACGGGTCGACGACCAGCAGTTCGTCGCGCGCCGGATCGCACAGCGTCTTGATCGCTACGTACACCGCCTCTTGTGAGCCGGTCGTCACGCAGACGTTGCGCGCCTCCGACATCCCGGGGTATGCGTAGTGCGCCGCGATCCGCTCGCGCAGCGCGGCGTCGCCCGCGTTGACGGTGTACTTCACCCCGTGCTCCGCCGCCCAGTGCGTCGCCGCCTCGATGAACCGCTGCTGCGGCAGGATCGTCGGCTCCCCGAGTCCCAGGTCGATCGCGCCGGGCTTCTTCTTCGCGGCGATCGTTCGAATTAGCGACGGTTCGATCGCTGCTACGCGGGGATTCATGATTTTCTCTCACCCTTCGACAGGCTCAGGGTGACAACGACGGCGGCGGCCGTCGGACCGTCACCAACGGCGGTCAGACCGCTACCTCGAACTCGCGCAGCGCGGCGTTCAGCGACGTCTTCTGGTCGGTGGATTCGCTGCGCTCGCCGATGATCAGCGCGCACGGCGTGCCGAACTCGCCGGCCGGGAAGCTCTTCGGGAGCGAGCCGGGGATGACGACGGCGCGCGGCGGGATCGCGCCCTTCATGACGACCGGTTCGCCGCCGCGCACGTCGACCACCGGCGTGCTCGCGGTGAGCACGACGCCCGCGCCGAGCACCGCTTCGCGGCCGACGCGCACGCCTTCGACGACGATGCAGCGCGAGCCGACGAACGCGCCGTCTTCGACGATCACCGGCAGCGCTTGCGGCGGCTCGAGCACGCCGCCGATTCCGACGCCGCCGCTGAGGTGCACGTCTTTGCCGATCTGCGCGCACGAGCCGACGGTCGCCCACGTGTCGACCATCGTTCCGTCGTCGACGTACGCGCCGATGTTCACGAAGCCCGGCATGAGGATCGCGCCCTTGCCGAGATACGAACCGTAGCGAGCGATCGCGCCCGGGACGCAGCGCGCGCCCAGCTTCTTCCAATTGCGTTTGGTGGGTAGCTTGTCGTAGTAGGAGGGGAGACGATACCGCAGCTTGAGCGCGTCGAGCGATCCGGGCGTTCGCGCGAGCGCGTCCTCGACGATGCGCGCGTTGTCGTAGCGCGCGAACGCGAGCAGGATCGCGCGCTTGACCCACGGGTGGACGACCCAGCCCTCGTCGCTCGGCTCGCAGACGCGCAGCTCGCCGACGTCGAGCGCGGCCAGCACCTCGTCGACGACGCGGCCCGGCTTCTTGCGGACGGCTTTGGGGTCGCTCGCCAAGCGCTCCTCGAGCTCGCCGATCCGCGCTTCCAGATTCTCGTCCATCGCCGCGGGGCGTTCCGCGCCGCATACCGACCTCCCGTTCGGCGGGTATTGGAGGGGGCCGGGGCGATCCGGCGTAACGCGCCTTCCCCGCCCTTCGAGTGCCTCAGGACGACGCAGGAGACCACGTGAACACCGCAGCGGACGACCTTCGCATCAACGCAATTCGTTTTCTCGCGGTCGACGCGGTGCAGCAGGCGAATTCCGGCCACCCCGGGCTCCCGCTCGGCGCCGCGGCCGCCGCCTACGCGCTCTGGACGCGGCACCTGCGCTTCAACCCGGCCGACCCGAAGTGGTTCGACCGCGACCGGTTTGTGCTCAGCGCCGGACACGGTTCGGCGCTGCTCTACGCCCTGCTCCACCTGACCGGCTACGACCTCACGCTCGACGATCTCAAGCACTTCCGCCAGCTCGGCAGCCGCACGCCCGGCCACCCGGAGTACCATCACACTCCGGGCGTCGAGGTGACGACCGGACCACTCGGACAGGGCTTCGCGAACGGGGTCGGGCTGGCGATCGCCGAGGCGCATCTGGCCGCCGTCTACAACCGCGAGCAGACGATCGTCGACCACCACACCTACGTGCTGGCCGGCGACGGCGACCTCATGGAAGGGGTCGCCTCCGAAGCCGCCTCGCTGGCCGGCCACCTCGCGCTCGGCAAGCTGATCGTGCTGTACGACGACAACAAGGTCTCGCTGGCCGCCTCGACGGCGGTGACGTTCACCGAAGACGTCCGCGAGCGATTCGAAGCGTACGGCTGGCACACGCTCGAGGTCGGTCCCGAGTCGGCGAACGACGTCGACGCGATCGACCGCGCGATCGCCGTCGCGAAGTCGGAGCCGCTGCGTCCCTCGCTGATCGCGGTGCGCACGACGATCGGCTACGGCTCGCCCGAGCAGGGAACGTTCAAGACGCACGGCGAGCCGCTCGGCAAGAACATGCAGGCGACGCGCGACTTCTTCAAGTGGGAGTATCCGCCGTTCACCGTTCCCGCCGAGCCGGCGCAGTTCTTCAAGGACGCCGGCGCGAAGGGCGCGCCGCTGCAAGCGGAGTGGAACGAGCGCTACGCGCAGTGGAAGACGGCGAACGCGGAGCTGGCGGCGCAGTTCGAGCGCGCGCGCGACGGCAAGCTGCCGCAGAATCTCCCGTGGCCCTCGTTCGACGCGGAGAACGGCACCGTCGCGACGCGCGAAGCGGGCGGCGCGGTGATGAACGCGATCGCGGCCGCGCTTCCCGAGCTGGTCGGCGGCTCGGCCGATCTCGATCCGTCGACCAAAACGTACCTCAAAGGCCAAGGCGACTTCCAGCCCGACAACCACGCCGGGCGGAACGTTCATTACGGCGTGCGCGAGCACGCGATGGCCGCAGCGAACAACGGGATCGCGCTGCACGGCGGGCTCCTGCCGTTCGCCGCGACGTTCTTCAATTTTCTCGACTACCTGAAGCCCGCGCTGCGGCTGGCCGCGCTGAACAAGATCCGCGAGATCTTCGTCTTCGCCCACGACTCGGTGTTTTTAGGCGAGGACGGGCCGACGCACCAGCCGATCGAGCAGCTCTCGATGATTCGCGCGACGCCGAACGTGATCGACCTCCGGCCGGCCGACGCGCTCGAGACGCTCGAAGCGTGGAAGTTCGCCGTGCAGCCGGAGACCGGGCCGACCTGCATCGTGCTCACACGCCAGAAGGTTCCGTTCCTCGGCGCGCGCAAGGCGCCGGTCTCGCGCGGCGCGTACGTGCTGGTCGAGCCGCACGGCCTTCGATCGGCTCAGGGTGACCTTCCGGACCTCATCCTGATCGCGACCGGGTCGGAGGTGCACCTCGCCGTCGACGCGGCGAAGCTGCTCGCCGAGCGCGGGACGAAGGCGCGCGTCGTCTCGATGCCGTCGTGGAAGCTGTTCGACGCGCAGGACGAAGCGTACCGCAACAGCGTCCTTCCGGCCGAGGTGAAGGCGCGCATGTCGATCGAAGCCGGCGCGACGCTGGGCTGGTCGAAATACGTCGGCGACCGCGGGATCGCGTTCGGGCTCGACCACTTCGGAACGTCCGCGCCGGCCGCGGATATCGCCAAGGACTACGGGTTCACGCCGGAGCACGTCGCGGACGTCGCCGCCGGCCTCCTCGCCAACGTCTGAGAAAAGAGATACACGGAAATGGTCATGGAGCGAGCACAGAACAATCGTCATCACACCGGCATGTCGTTGCGAGCTCGGACCGGGGGCCCCACGCTCTGCGTGGGGGGCGCGCAGCCTGGGGCGGAGCGCCGTTAAAATGAATCAGCTCAAGGAGCTTGCAGCCGTCGGACAGAGCGTGTGGCTCGACTACATTCGCCGCAGCATGTTCGCTTCGGGCGAGCTGCAGCGGCTCATCGATCTCGGCTTGCGCGGGATGACCTCGAACCCGACGATCTTCGAGAAGGCGATCGGCGCCGGCACCGACTACGACGAGCAGCTGGGCACGCTCAGCGGCGAGTCGGACGGGGTGAAGCTCTTCGAAGCGCTCGCGATCCGCGACATCCGCAGCGCCTGCGATCTGTTCCACCCGGTCTGGGAGTCGACGAACGGGCTCGACGGCTACGTCTCGCTCGAGGTCTCGCCGACGCTCGCGAACGACACGCAAGGGACGATCGAGGCGGCGCAGCGCTTGTGGAAGACCGTCGACCGCCCGAACCTGATGATCAAGATTCCCGGAACCGCGGCAGGCGCGCCGGCGATCAAGGCGTCGATCGCGGCCGGGATCAACATCAACGTCACCCTGCTGTTCTCGGTCGACCGCTACGAGAACGCCGCCAACGCCTACATCGAAGGGCTCGAGGAGCGCGCCGCCAAGGGGCTGCCGATCGACCGCATCGCCTCGGTCGCCTCGTTCTTCGTCTCGCGGATCGACAGCGCCGTCGACAAGCTGCTGCAAGCGCGGATCGACAAGGGCGAGCACCTCGAGTTTCTGCTCGGCAAAGCCGCGGTCGCGAACACGAAGCTGGCCTACCAGCGCTACCTCAAGCTGTTCGGCGGCGAGCGCTTCGCCGCGCTGAAGGCGAAGGGCGCGCACGTTCAGCGCCCGCTGTGGGCATCGACCTCGACCAAGAACCCGGCCTATCCGGACTTGATGTACGTCGAGAGCCTGATCGGCCGCGACACGGTGAACACCGTTCCGCCGAACACGCTCGAAGCGCTGCTCGACCATGGCAACGTCCGCGCCGACACGGTGCTGGAAGAGCTCGACCGCGCGCGCGCCGTGTTCGAAGCGCTCGCCAGCGCCCAGATCTCGCTCTACGACGTCACCGAGCAGCTCGTCGCCGACGGCGTGAAGTCGTTCGACGACTCGTACAACGCCATGCTCGAGGCGATCAAGAGCAAGCTGGAGACGCTGCGCCGCGGGACGCCGCCGCGGGTCGCCCTCTCGCTCGGCGCGGCGGCGCCCGCCGCCGCGGCCGCGCTCGAGGGGCTGGCAGCGAACGACTTCCTGCACAAGCTTTGGACGCACGATCCCTCACCGTGGTCGAGCGATCCGGCGCACGTCGAGATCATCAAGCACGCGCTGGGCTGGGTCGAGATTCCGCAGCAGACGCACGCGCAGAGCGGCGAGCTGCGCGAGTTCGCGCTGGCGTGTTCGAAACGCTTCGACCACGTCGTCGTGCTCGGGATGGGCGGCAGCTCGCTGGCGCCCGACGTGCTGCGCGCGACGTTCAAGAAGACGCCCGGCTATCCCGCGCTGCACGTGCTCGACTCGACCGATCCGCAGCAGATCAAGGCGCTCGACGATGCGCTCGACGTCGCGCGCTCGCTGTTCATCGTCGCCTCGAAGTCGGGGACGACGACCGAACCCGACGCTTTCTTCCGCTACTTCTACCAGCGCGTGCAGCAGACGGTCGGCCACGAGAATGCCTGCGACCACTTCGTCGCGATCACCGACCCCGGCACGAAGCTGGAGCAGGAAGCGAAAGAGCTGAAGTTCCTGCGCGTCTTCACCAACGACCCGAACATCGGCGGGCGCTACTCGGCGCTCTCGTACTTCGGAATGGTCCCGGCCGCGCTCGCCGGCTACGACGTGAGCACGATCCTCGACCGCGCGATCAACGCGATCCACTCGCACGCGGCGACCGTCGCGAACCAGGACGCGCCGGGCGTGCGGTTCGGCACGGCGCTCGGCGCGCTGGCGAAGAGCGGGCGCGACAAGCTCACCATCTTCACCCATCCGTCGGTGAGCGCGTTCGGCGCGTGGGCCGAGCAGCTCATCGCCGAGTCGACCGGCAAGTCGGGGACCGGCATCGTTCCGATCGACGGCGAGCCGCCCGGCGAGGCTTCGGCCTACGGCGAAGACCGCGTGTTCGTCTACGTCGGTGCTTCGTTGCCCGGCGCGGCGGAAAACGTCGAAACGCTGCTCGGCGCGCTCGAGTCCGCCGGACATCCGGTGATTCGGTTGGCGATGAGCGACGCGCTCGACATCGGCGAGCAGTTCTATCTGTGGGAGATCGCGACGGCCGCGGCCGGCGCGGTGCTCGGGATCGACGCGTTCGACCAGCCGAACGTCCAGGAGTCGAAGGACAACACGAAGCGGCTTTTGGCGGAAGTCGCCTCGGAAGGGAAGTTCCCGGAGCGCGAGCCGCGCGTGCGCACGAGCGACGCGCTCGTGTTCGCGCTGAGCGGCTCGCACGGCGCGGCGCTCGGCGCGGACCTGCAGAGCGCGGTTGCGGCGATCGCCGAACAGATCAAACCCGGCGACTACGTGGCGTTCAACGCCTACGTTCCGATGAACGGCGACGACGAAGCGGTATTGGAACGGATTCGCACGACGGTGCGCGACGCGCTGCACGTCGCGACGACGGTTGGTTTCGGCCCGCGCTTCCTGCACTCGACCGGCCAGCTCCACAAGGGCGGACCGGCCAGCGGCGTGTTCTTCCAAGTGACGTACGATCCGCCGTCCGATCTCCCGATACCGGGAATGGTCGGCTTCCGGACGCTGCAGCGCGCGCAGGCGCTCGGCGACTTCGAGTCGCTCGACAAACGCGACCGGCGCGGCGTCCGCGTCCACTTCCCGGGCGATGCGAAAGCGGGGCTCGAGAAGCTCGCCGCGGCGTTCGAAGCCGCCGTCACCGCGCGCGCGTAAAAGGAGCCTCCGGTGCAGCTGGGGATGATCGGACTGGGGCGGATGGGCGCGAACATGACGACGCGCCTGATCCGCGGCGGACACACGGTCGTCGCGTACGACCGCGATCCGGCCGCCGTGCAGCGCACGGCCGGCGACGGCGCGACCGGCGCGTCCTCGCTGCAAGACTTGGTGTCGAAGCTGACGCCGCCGCGCGCGGCGTGGATCATGGTGCCGGCCGGCGATCCGACCGATTCGACGATCGACGAGCTGCTGAAGATCTTGCAGCCCGGCGACTCGATCATCGACGGCGGCAACTCGCGCTGGACCGACTCCAAAGCGCGCTACGCGCGCTGCAAGGAGAAAGGCGTCTCGTTCGTCGACGCCGGGACGTCGGGCGGGATCTGGGGGCTCGCCAACGGCTACTGCTTGATGGTCGGCGGCGACGAGGACGCGGTGAAGCGCGTCGAGCCGATCTTCCTCACCCTCGCGCCGGAGGGCGGCTACGCGCACGTCGGGCCGAGCGGCGCCGGGCACTTCTCGAAGATGGTGCACAACGGGATCGAGTACGGCATGCTCGCCGCGTACGGCGAGGGCTTCGAGATCCTCGAGAAGTCGGAATACACGTACGATCTGCACCAGCTGGCCTCGATCTGGCGCTACGGCTCGGTCGTGCGTTCGTGGCTGCTGGAGCTGCTCGAGCTCGCGCTCAAAAGCGATCCGAAGCTCGCCAAGGTGAAAGGCTGGGTCGCCGACTCCGGCGAGGGCCGCTGGACCGTGCAAGCGGCGATCGACGAAGACGTTCCCGCGCCGGTGATTACGCTCTCGCTCCTCTCGCGCTTCGTCTCGCGCCAGGACGAGTCGTTCAGCGCGAAGGTGATCGCCGCGCTGCGGAACGAGTTCGGCGGCCACGCGATCAAGCCGGAATGACCACGACCTCGCCGGCCGGCGCGCCGGCAGTCAACCCGCTGCGCAAAGGGCTCGCGAGCGACCGCATCGCCGACCCGTGCAACATCGTCTTCTTCGGCGCGTCCGGCGACTTGGTCAAGCGGATGCTGATGCCGGCGATGTGGAACTTGCGGCTCGAAGGGATTCTGCCGACGAGCTTCGGCATCATCGGCTTCTCCCGCACCGAGTACACCGACGATCAGTTCCGCGACGAGATGCGCAAAGCGGTCGAGCAGTTCTCGCGCAACCCGCCGAAGGACCCGCTCTGGAGCGACTTCGCCAAGCACGTCTTTTACGTCTCCGGCGACTTCGACGATGACAACTGCTTTCGCGAGCTGCGCGAAGCCCTGGAGCGCAACGACAAGGAGCTGGGCACCGGCGGCAACCGCCTCTTCTACCTGAGCACGCCGCCGTCGGTGTTCGGAAAGATCATCGACAAGCTCGACAAAGACCAGCTCGGGCCGCGCGACAACAAGGCGGGTTGGACCCGGGTCGTCGTCGAGAAGCCGTTCGGGACCGACCTCGACTCGGCGCGCGCGCTGCAGGCCGAAGTCGAGAAGGTCTTCGACGAGAAGCAGGTCTACCGCATCGACCACTACTTGGGCAAAGAGCCGGTGCAGGACATCATGGCGCTGCGGTTCGCCAACGTGATCTTCGAGCCGATCTGGAACCGCAACTACGTCGACTCGGTGCAGATCACCGCGGCCGAGACAGTCGGCGTCGAGCAGCGCGGCGGCTACTACGACAACGCCGGCGCGCTGCGCGACATGATCCAGAACCACGTGATGAACCTGCTCGCGCTGGTGGCGATGGAGCCGCCGGTCTCGGCCGACGCCGACTCGATCCGCGACGAGAAGTTCAAGGTGCTGCGCGCGGTGCGGCCGATCGAGCCGGCGCGGGTCTCGCTCGACACGGCGCGCGGCCAGTACGACGCCGGTGCGATCGCGGGCAAGGCGGTTCCGGCCTACCGCGACGAACCCGACGTGCGGCCCGACTCGAACACCGAGACGTACGCCGCGGTAAAGCTGTGGGTCGACAACTGGCGCTGGGCCGACGTCCCGTTCTACCTGCGCTCGGGGAAGCGGCTCGCCCGCAAGATGTCGGAGATCGCGATCCGCTTCAAGCCGATCCCGCACCGGCTCTTCGGCGAAGCCGGCGAGCAGCTCGAGAACAACGTGCTGGTGATGAAGATCCAGCCCGAAGAGGGAATTTCGCTGCGCATCAACGCCAAGGTGCCGGGGCCGAAGATGCACCTGCGCGCGGTCTCGATGGACTTCAACTACGGAACCGGCTTCGGCGTCGTCTCCGCGCCCGCGTACGAACGGCTGATCGGCGACGCAATGCGCGGCGACGCGACGCTGTTCACCCGTTGGGACGCGGTCGAGCGCGCGTGGGTGATCGTGATGCCGATCCTCGAGCGCTGGCAGAGCACCGAAGACCAAAGCTTCCCGAACTACAACGCCGGCAGCCAGGGCCCGCAAGCCGCGGATCGCATGCTGGCGATGGACGACCGCGATTGGCGGAAGATATGAGCCTGGAGTCGTCGACGGTCTCCTCCTCGCTCGAGGCGATCCGCGGCGAGCTCTCGCGCGCGAAGCTCTCGACCTCGACGCTGAACTTCATCGTCTGGATCGACGACGCCGCGCGGCGCGACTGGGTCCTCGAGCGCGCGGCGATGCTGCACGAGAAGCATCCCTCGCTGATGCTCGTCTTCGACCACACCGGGACGCACGCCGGCGAAGCGACGGTGACGACCGCGCCGCGCGGCGCGCAAGAGACGTTCGCGATCCAGGGCGAGCGCGTCGATGTCGACGTCTCCGGCGCGGGCGCCGAGTCCGTCGTCGGCTACGTCAGCGCGCTGTGCTCGCCGAGCGTGCCGACCGTCATGTGGTGGACGGGATTCGCCGAAAGCAGCCGCGAGATTTTTTACGCGCTGTTGCCGTTCGTGCAGACGCTGGTGTTCGACTCGTCCGGGGGCGCGCGCGACGAGTCGGCGCTGTGCAAGCTGGTCGGATTCCACCGCGAGCATCCCGACGTCGTGCTGCACGACTTGGCCTGGATGCGGCTGCTGCCGTGGCAGGACATGATCGCCGCCTTCTTCGACGGCGATCCGGACTTGCTCGCCGAAGTCTACACGATTCGCAAGCTGCACATCGCCAGCGGCTCCGACTCGGAAGCGTTCTACCTCGCCGGCTGGCTCGCGAGCCGTCTCGGCTGGAAGGCGACCGGCCGCAACGCGTTCACCGACGGCCGCGGCGAAACGGTCGCCTTCGAGCGCAAACGCGAGGGCGAGATGCGCCGCGTGCAGAGCATCTGTCTCGACAGCGAGACGTCCTGGTATCACGGCGAAGTGACCGACGACCCCGGCGTCGTGCGCGTGTGGGTCGAAGGCCAGCACGCCCGCGAGCCGCGGCTGTTTCCGCTCAAAGCGATCGACAACGCATCGCTCCTCGAGCGCGCGGTTCTCGAACCCGGGAACGACGAGTTGTTCGAGACGGCACTGCGCAGCGCGGGCACGCTCATCGGCGGGTAGCATCGCGCAGCAATGAGCGAACGAATCGTCACCGTCGTGCCGGACGCGGCGGCGCTCGCCGCAGCGGCGGCCGACCACCTCCTCGCGGTCGTCGAGGCGACGCTGGCCCGGCGGGATGTCGCGCACGTCGCGCTCGCCGGCGGTTCGACGCCGCGCGCCGCGAACGCGCTGCTCAGCGCGCCGCCGCGCCGCGACGCGCTCGACTGGTCGCGGGTCGTCTTCTGGTTCGGCGACGAGCGCTGCGTGCCGCCCGACGATGCGGACTCGAACTACCGCATGAACCGCGAGACGCTGCTCGATCCGCTAAAGATCCCCACATCGCACGTCCACCGCATGCGCGGCGAGGACGATCCGACCGCGGCGGCCGCCGACTACGACGTCGTGCTGCGCCGCGAGCTCGGCGAGCGGCCGCGGCTCGATCTCGTGCTGCTCGGAATGGGTCCCGAGGGCCATACCGCGTCGCTCTTCCCCGGCACCGTCGCCGGAATCGACAACGACAAGTCGTGCATCGCCCACTACGTCCCCAAGCTAGGCAAGTGGCGCATCACGCTCACGCCCCGCGCGATCAACGACGCGCGCAACGTCGCGGTCACCGCCGGCGGCGCGGAGAAGGCCGACGCGCTGCACGAGGTCCTCCAGGGCGTCCGCGACGCCGACACCTACCCCGCGCAGATCGTTCGCCCGCATGACGGCGAACTGCGGTGGATCGTCGACGAAGCCGCCGCATCGCGATTGAGCGCTTGATGCAGCCTCAGCCGGAGCTCTGCGTTTCTACGTGATCGTGTGGTCGTGCGGCTCGTGGGAGCAGACGTCCAACGGAACGTCCCGGACGCGCTGCGCGAAGGTCCACTGGTGTCCTTCAGGGTCGGCGGCCTGGTAGCACCGATCGCCCCAAGGCCGTTCCGTGAGCTCGAGAACGATCTTCGCGCCTGAAGCTTGGGCCTGACGATAGTGCTGGTCGACGTCGTCGATATAGATGTAGAGCATCGCGCTGACCCCTCGGCGCGGGCTCTCGCCGTGCACCGACGGCAGCCCGAGCGTGATGAGGCTGTCGCACACCTCCATCTGCGTGCGCTGAACGCTTCCGTCCGGCAAGGTGTGGCGTGCCGCGGTGCGTTCCCGAAAACCGAACGCGCGCGTGAGCCATGCGATCGCCGCGGCCGGGTCGTCATAGATCAAATGCGGCCTGATGCGCGGTGACCCCACCGGCGGATTGGCGACCACGGCAGTTTGCTGATTGTCCATCATCTCGCTCCTATGCTCCCGGCTCTGCGAGGACGCCGGCCGGTTCGGCGGCTTCGCGCAAGACCGGCAAGACCGCGACCGCAAGAAACAGCACGCCGAGATACCACGCGGCGCCCGGCAGCGCGCGCGCGATTCCGGCGGCGAACGCGGCGGTGAAGATCGACGGCGCGAAAAGCGCGGCGAGACCGCGCAGCGTGCCGATCGCGCCCTGCAGCTCGCCTTGTTCGCGCGGCGAGACGCGGCGCGTCATCATGGCTTGACCGGCGGCCGGCGCAAGGCCCCACAGACAGAGCGGAACGATCGCGACGAAGAACCACCCGGTGCTCGGCGCAAGTCCGCAACCGATCATCCCGAGTGCGCCGAACCCGAGGCCCGAGAAGAGCGAAGTCCGTTCGCCGAAGCGTTTGACGAACCGCCCGATGACGGCCATTTGGGCGACCGCGGTGACGATTCCCAAGACCGCCAGCGAAACGCCCGTCATTCCCGGCTGCCAGCCGTACCGGTACGTCACGTACAGCACCCAGGTTGTCTGTATCGCGAAGCCCGCGAAGTTGCTGAAGAACGTCAGCATGCTGAGCTGCGTGAGCTCCGGATGCCGCAGCATCAGTCGGAACGATCCGAGTGGGTTCGCCTTCATCCACGGAAACCGCGTCGCGCGGTGCTCGGGCGCAAGCGACTCCGGCAAAACCAGCGCGCCGTAGATTCCGTTCGCGAAGCACAGCGCGCCGGCGACCCAGAACGGCAACCGCGGATCGAACTGACCGCACAAACCGCCGATCGCGGGTCCGAGCACGAAGCCGAGCCCGAACGCCGCGCCGATCATTCCGTATGCGCCGGCGCGCTTCTCGGGCGGCGTCGTGTCGGCGATGTACGCGCCCGCCGCAGTCGCGGAGGCCGACGTGATTCCGGAGACGACCCGGCCGGCGAGCAGCCACAGCAGATTCGGCGCGAGCGCCATCACGGCGTAGTCGACCGCCATCCCGAGGTTCGAGAGCACGATGATCGGCTTGCGGCCGAAGCGGTCCGAGAGCACGCCGAGCAGCGGCTGCCACACGAACTGCATCAGCGCGAACACCGTGCCGAACCCGCCGACGACCGCGGCGGCGCGCCGGACGTCGTTGTGCATGAAGCTTTCGATCAGCGGAACGAAGACCGGCGCGATCACGCCCAGGGCGATCGCGTCCAGCGCCAGGCTGACGAAGACGAAGACCACCGCGGCGCGGCGCGGCGCGCGTTCAGCGACGTTTTCCATCGGCGAGCTCCTTCGGCGAAGGGATGGCGTCGAGCGCGGCGATCCACAGCTCGACGGCACGGTCGATTCGTTTGCGGTCCCGCGTCGCGACCAGGTCGAGCAAGAACCCGCGGTACCCGGCGAGCAGCACGGTCGCGATCGCGCGCGCGTCGGCTTGCGTGTGACCGTCGCGCAGCGCGCCGGCACCGAGATAGCCGAGCCAGTCGTCGACGGCGCGCTCCACGAAGCCGGGGAAGCGCTTCGGATCCTGCAGCGCGAGCCCGTAGACTTCGAAGAACAGCCGGAAGACGCGCTCGTGCTTCGGCGCGCTCATCGCCGCCCACGCCGCCCGCACCGTCTCCGCATACGACGCCGGGTTACGCGGGAGCTTGTCGAAGATGGCGCGCTGCCGTTCCCGCGCGCCGGCCATGACGCTCGCGATCAGCTCTTCCTTCGAGCCGAAGTAGTACAGCAGAATGCGCGGGCTCGTCTCGACCGCTTCGGCGAGCGGGCGCAGCGAAAGATCGGACAACCCGTTCGCCATGACGTAGTCCACGATGCGCTCCAACAGCTCCACGCGCTTCTGCTCATCGGCAGTCCGCGCCATGGACCCATCCTACCATACTTGTAACGACCGTTTCAAGTATCGGGCATATCGGGCATATCGGGCATATCGGACATCCGGCTGCGCGAACCCGATGAGGCGCCGGCGCCTCAGTGCGGCGTTTCGCCGGTCGCGCTCGCCTCGTGCAGGCTCTCGCTCACGGCTCGATCGCTGCTGCTGCGGCGGACGGCCTTGAGCGACATGGAAGCGGCCTCATAGGCAACCGCAGTGCCGGCCGGCGTCGGCGCGTAGGTGACCGCAAACTCCTGGTCGAGCGCCATCGACGCAGCAACCGCTTTCGCGTCCTGGTTCGCGCCGAGGTACATGATCTTCCAGCCGTCCCGTTCTTTTTGCGCGATCTTCGCCGTGAGCGATTCGTGCGTGTACTCGACGGACGCGTTCTCCAGCCCGTCGGTCATCACGACCACCACCACGCTGCGGTCCTTCGCGCGCGGGTCGGCTTCGATCCGTCCGAGCGTCGTGCCGAGCGCATCGTAGAGCGGCGTCCCGCCGTTCGGATTGTAGTCGGCCAAACTCAAATCGACCGTCTCGCGCAGCGGGATCCCGTCGTACTTCACCCGGACGCGCGGTGCCGCCGGGTCGTTCGGAGCGTCGAACATCACTAGGGTGAGGAGGTCGTCCGGGCCGTCCTTCCGTTGGTCGGCGAGCCACGCGTTCGCGCCTTTGAGCGTCGCCTCGCGCAGCCCGCTCATCGAGCCGGACTCATCCAGGATCAGGGCGCAATAGAGGCGCTTGGGCGTAGTCATCGTTTCCCTTTCAAGAGTTCGCGCAGCGGACGGAGCTTCGGCTCGGCCGCGGGGGTGGGGGAGTACGTGATGCGGGGCGCGCCGCCGGGCGTCGTCGTCCGCTTCTCGGCGACCAGGCCTTGCGCCGAAAGGCTGTTCAGCGCCGCGTAGGTCGTGCTGCGAGAAACCCCGATCTCTCTCAGCGTTTCGGCGACCGCGGCCGGACTCGCCGCGCCTTCGCGTTGCACCGCCCAGAGCGCGAGCATCTCGGAGAATCGCTTCGTTTCGCGTCCCATATCCGGACGTAATCGTATCCGGTATTAGGACGCGAGTCAAGCCCGCCGGAGGGGAAGAGGCCGACTTGACGGCAGCTCAAGGCGCGTGTACACTCGGCGGGTTGTCCGCTAAGGAGGCCCATCATGCGACACGACGTCGAGTACGACCAGCTCCCCAGCTTTTACGCGCTCTAGCAAACGCCGCGCCGGCTATCCGTCCGAGACGCACGTCAAGCGCGGCGACCGCGTTGTGCACGGGGACAAAGAGCTGCTCGAGAAGCTCGGCCGAAACGACCCTTGCATCTGCGGATCGGGACGCCGGTTTCAAGAAGTGCTGCATGCGCAGCGGCCGGTATGACGGTGTCGAGCGAGACTACTACTTTCCGCGAATGACGGGAGACCAGCCTCTTAGCTGTCCAGCGTTGGAAAATACGACCGGAGCTCGCCGTCGCGCCGAATATCGGTAGTGCAGCAGTGGAAGCTGCCGCCGAACGGGCACACGCGGTCGAACGCGACCGGGATCACCTCGCAGTCAAGCGCCTCGAGTACCTCGATAATCGGCTGCTCGCGGCGCTCGACGACCGCGGTGTGCTCGTCGAGCATTAGGATGTTCATCGAGATCCAGCTGCTCACGTCGCGGCTCGCGGCGCCGGTGCGCGAGACGGGCGCTTCGATCACGCGCCAGCCATTCGCTCTGAACAGGTCGAGCGAACCATCGGTGCTCGGGCGCGCCGGGTTCACCAGCACGATTCCCGGCCGAATCGGGACGAGCGTCGTGCCGATGTGCGTCGGGAGCGCCTCGCGGAAGCCGATGCGGTGGACGCGGAACTCCGGGCCGAGATGGCGGCGGAGCCATTCGGCGCCGAGCTCGTTGCTGACCAGGTCCGGCTGCCAGAAGATGTCGCGGCCGAACCGCACGAACGAGGCCGCGTCGAAGACGGGCTCGATTTCCGTCAACAGCGGCCCGGACGCGAAGTCGTACGGTTCGGCGCCATCGCGCGCGCCTTCATCATAGAGCGCGTTAGCCATCAGCGGCTTCGGCACGGCGGTCCAGCGCGCGCCGCGGCGGAAGTACTCGGCGAGCAGCGTGCGATAGGCGCGGTACTCGAAGAACCGCGCGCGCTGCGCCATCGGCGCCTCGATGATCTCATCACCGATGACCAGCAGCAGATCGCGCGGGCACGCGTTCGCGCGGCCGTACGGCGCCTCCCAGTCCGGCGTCCTCACCGGGACAGCATGATCGACAGGATCAGGCCGCCGCACGACGATCCCGCGGTCGGCAAGAATCTGCGCAAACGCGTCTAGCTGCCGTTCCGCGTCGTCGATCAGCTCGGACATAACGCGCGAGCCGCCGAATGCGCGGCCGGGATCATGCGCGCGCAGATACGGCGCAAATGCCGGCTCGTACGCCGGCTCGGCCGCCCCACGCGCGGTCCCCACGATCACCTCGCGCAACGGATCCCACTCGTTCCACGACCAGACCGGCGCTGAATCAAACGAGCGTTCTCGCACCGCAGCGTTTTCGCTCACCGCCCGGCTGACTCCGTTCCAACACAATGCCGGACATTGCGACGCGCGGACTAACCCGTCGGTTCGGACAATATCGCGCGGTGATGGTTGCACATGTTCAACACGGTCCACCTGTCTGAACCGTCGGGTGCCCTTGAGGCGAAACAACAGGCGCCGAATAGAATCTGAAACATGACTCCTGGCGCTTCTGCTGCCCGGTCGGCGTTGTCGTCCCAAAACGCCTCGTCGACGATGCTTTTCAACCGCTGCCAAGTATCGAAAATTCCTGAACAGTCCCAGACGAGCGCTGGCGTCGTCGGCAATTCCTCCGCTTCGGCCAATTCGATCCAGCCGGTATTTGTCACGACCCTTCTTCTCTCGCGCAGCTTCGGCTCGCCAAGGATCGCGATCAGCTCGCTTTCGCTATACGTCCCCTCCACAAGTCCGCGAATCTAAAGCGGCCGGCGCGTGCCCGGCAGCGAGCCGCGCGTTACCGGCGGCGCCGTCGCGGTGGACGCCGGCGGCAGGACGCTTTGCGTCGGAGACAGTGCGTTGAGGGTTGAGCCGCCGAGGGCGCTGGTGTCGATGCCGTTTTGGGCGAAGACGCCGCCGCTGACGCGGTTCAGCTCGACGATCGCTTTGTCGAGATCGGTTTGGGCTTGCAGCTCGCGCAGCTCCTGGTTGGCGACGTCGAGCTGGCGTTGCAGGACCAAGAACGTCGTCGAGGTGCCGGCTCGGAAGCGGCGCTGCTCGCCGAGCAGCACGCGCTGCGCGGCTTCGCGCGCGGCCCGCGCGGCGACGAGGCGGTACTGCGCCTCGCGCAAGCCTTGGATCGCGTTCACCGACTCGCCGCGAATCCGCTGGAGCACCGCGGTCTCTTGCACGGCGACTTGACGCGCCTGCTCCTGCGCGATCGCGTAGTCGGCCTTGGCCGTGCGGTTGCCGAACGGAACTTGGAAGGTCAGCTGCGCGCTGTACGTCGGGAAGCGGTTGTCGAACGCGTTCTGAAACGCGGTGCCGAGTCCGCCGGTCTGATTCGGCGGCAGACTCCCCAAACCGCTCCCGCTGATCGGCGGGATCGGCGTGAGGGTCGGGTTCTGCGCGTTCGAGCGCGCGATCAGCGCGTCGATCGCTGCGATCTGCGCGCCGAACAGCCCGAAGATCGGGTTGTTCGCCGGGTTCACGGGCTGGCCCGCGAAACCGTTCGAGGTGTAGTTCAGGCCGAGGTCGATCTGCGGGCGGAGCTGGTCTTGCGCGAAGGCGAGGTTGCTGTTCGCATTGGCGCGCTGCGCGCGCAGCTGCGCGATCTCGGGCCGGTTCGCGATCGCGGAGTTGATCAGCGCGTCGAGCGAGGGCTCTTGCGGGATCTGCAAGATCGCCGACGTCGGAACGAGGTTCGCGAACCAGACCGGATCGCCGGGGTTCGCCAGGATCAGCGACTTCAGCTGCGTCTGCAGCCGCTGGACGTTCTGCAGCGCGGCAAAAACGTTGTCCTGAAAGACGTTGACCTGCGTGTTCGCCTCGACGATGTCGGTCGGCGCGACCGCGCCGCGCGCCGCCAGCCGCGCGTTCGAGGCCGCCTGCGCCTGCGCGTTCCGCAAGCCTTCTTCTTGAATCGCGACGTTGCGCCAAGCGGCGACCAGGTCGTAGTACGCGTTCGAAACCTGCACCATCGTGTTCGACGCCTGCGTCAGCGCAACGTCGCCGGCGATCGAGGCGTTGTTGCGCGCCAGCTGCAGCTGAAGCCGCGTCTGGTCGGTCGCCCGCCCGCGCGCGAGCGGCTGCGTCAGGCTGAACTGCAGCGCCGTCTCGTAGAACGGATTGTAGCTGTTGATCGTCGAGTTCGAGTTGACGCGCGTGCCGTTCACGCCGAAGCGGTACTGGCCGCCCTGCTGGGTCAGCCCTTGCAGCGCCGCGGTCACGCCCGCGGTGTCCTGCGTGACCGGCCCGCCGCCGGGGCCCGCCTGGAACGAGCTGACCGCCGGCGAGACGCTGTGCGAGTACTGCGGCACGAGCTGAAAGCGCACGTCGTACGCGCCTTCCGCGGCGACGATCTGATAGTTTGCGATGCGCCGGTTCGACTGCGCGAGCGCGAGGTCGGTGTTGCGCTGAAGCGCCATCGCGATCGCGTCCTGCAGCGCCAGCCCGACGAACGGCTGCTGCTGCACGCCGACGAGATCTCCGTTCGGCACCGCGCTGACCGGCGCGCTGAAGCCGGGCGCGACGCTCGGCACTGCCGGCAGCACTACCGGCACCGGCGGCGGCGGAAGCGTTCCGCCCTGCACGCCGCGGCTCGCAACACCCGGCGTCGTTTGCGCACCCGGCGTCACCTGCGCGCCCGGAGTCGCTGGCGCGCCGGGCATCGGCGTGAGCTGCGGCTGCGGCGGCGGCACGGTTTGCATCGGTTGCGGCGCTCCGCTCGCCGCCGGCGCGGGACTCGGCGCGGCGGGGGGCGTTTGCGCGAACGCCGTTGCGGCGGACGTAGTGAAGATGCTCGCGCTCAGCGCGAGCGCGGCGAAGCGCGGTCCGGCCATCGTCTTACTGATTGATCGCGATCGACGTCTCGACCGACATCCCGACGCGCAGCGGGAGCGCGGGCGGCGGGTCGTCGACGACGATGCGGACCGGAATGCGCTGGGTGACCTTCACGAAGTTCCCGGTCGCGTTCTGCGCGGGGACCAGCGAGAACGTGTTCTGCGAGGCCGGTGCGATCGCTTCGACGTGACCGTGGAACAGCGTTCCTTTGTACGCGTCGACCTTGATGTCGACCGGCTGGCCGACCCGCACCTTGCCGAGCTGCGTCTCTTTGTAGTTCGCGGTGATGTAGAGCTTGTTCTTTGGAACCAGCGTCATCAGCGACTGCGCCGGCGTGATCGCCGCCCCGACTTCGACGTTCTTCTCGCCGACGGTGCCGTCGATCGGCGAGCGGATCACGGTGTAGCTCACGCGGTCCTGCGCCGCCTTGACCTGTGCTTGCAGCGAGCCGGCTTGCGCGAAGGCGGCCTCCGCCTGCGCCTGCGTCGTCGAGACGCGGTACGGGTTGTCGCTCTCGGTCAACCGGCCTTGCGCGGTCTGGAGCTGGCCCTGCTGCGCGCCGATCCCCGCGCTCGCGGCCGTCGTCGAAGCGAGCGCCGCGGTGTACCGCGCCTGCGCCTGCGAGACGGCGGTCTGCGCGGCGGCGACGTTGTCGTTGGCGCCCTGGTACTGCGCCTGCGCTTGCGCGAGCGCGGCGCGCTGCGCGTCGAGCTGCTGCGCCGCGATGTCGCCGGTGCGCACGAGCGCGGCGTAGCGGTTGTAGTCGGCGGTCGCGCGCGCGAGGGCGGCGCGCGCGGACGGGACCTGCGACTGCGCGACGCGCAGCTGCGCTTGCGCTTGTCCGATCGCTGCTCGCGCGGCGTCGGCCTGCTGCTGCGCCGACTGCGTTTGCGCCTCGGCGTTTTGGATTGCGCTCTGCGCCGCGGCGACGCCGCCCGCACCCTGTGTCGTCTGCGCCGCGACCTGCGCGCGCGTCAGGTCGACGTTGGCCTGCGCGGCGCGCGCCTGCGCGCGCTGCGCGTCGAGCGCGGCCCGCGCCTGCTGCAGCGCGGCGAGCTCGTCGGTGTCGTCCAGACGCACCAGCACTTGTCCTTTGGTCACGGGCTGGTTCGCGTCGACGAGCACCTGGGCCACGCGTTCGGAGATCTTGCTCGAGACGGTCACGATGTCGCTGTCGACCCGCGCGTCGTCGGTCGTCTGATGGCTCGACGCGTACGCGAAATAGCGGACACCCCAGATCAGCGCCGCGATGATGACGATCGCCGCGATCACCAGCACCCACACCGGCGGGCGCCGGCGCTTCGTCGTCGTCGTGACCTCCGTCGCGGCGGGCGCCCCGCCGGCCGGCGGCACGCCCCGGCTCTCGCCGCTTACCGTTCGCGGCGCCGGGGCTTCGGTGCGGGTTTCCACGTTACGCTGAGACTCCGTGCTGGAAAAGGTCGACGATCCGGTCGAGGACGGCACGATCCGGGACGGCGCTGTCCCAGAGCTTGCGCCCGACCACGTACGAGAAGAGCATGCCCAAGAAATAGCGCGCCGCGAAGGTAGGATCGCCGCGCATCTGCCCGCCTTCCCCCTTCAGCGCGAAATACGCCCCCAGATCGGCCAGAATCTGGGCCGGGCCGCGCCACTCGGGCGAGTCGTCGGTGCGCGAAGCGTCCTCGGCGAGCGAGACGCACATCATCGCGCGCTTGGCGAGCATGTGGTCGACGACGTAGTAAGCGACCGTCCGCAAGTCGGCCGTGAAATCGTCCCCGGGCAGCGATGCCAGCATCGAGCGCATTTCCTCGATACCGCAGGCTTGCTCGCGCATCGCGTCGAGCAGCACGCGCTTGGAGCCGAAGTGCCGGAACAGCGTCGCCTCGTTGACCCCCGCCTTCTCGGCGACCTCGCGCGTCGTGGTGCCGCGCGTGCCGTTGCGCTCGAACAGCTCGCGCGCCGCCGCGATGATCCTCGCGCGGGTGTCTTCGACGCCGGCGTGCGAGCGGGGTCCGGTGGAGATCATCAGTTCTTCTTCTCCGACTTGGTGAAGATCGCGTCGTCGACCGCGACGTTCGTCTTGTAGTCGGTGTAGGTGCCGTGGGCGACGGCCTTGGCGTAGGGGATGTGAATCTCGGCGTCCTGCTCCGCCAGCATCGAGTAGCCGGCGATGGTGCGGAACGTCTGCGTCATCGTGATCTGGCCGCCGTTGTAATAGTCGTAGCGAATCGAGTCGATCGTCCACGCGCTCGGGTCCACGAGCACGGTCTCGTGGTCGATCATCCCGCGCACGCGCTGCACCATCCGCAGCTCCAGATCTTTGCGGCCGTTGTACTCGCGCTCGCCTTCGTAGGTGATGTGGAAGCGCTTCTCCCAGCTCGCGGGGTCGCCGATGTCGGCAAACATCCGGTCGAAGCCCTTCGCGAGCGACGGAACGCGGTCGAAGACCACCTCGTAGTTCGAGGGCCGCTTGAAGTACGTCGTGCCGTCGAGGTGCTGGCGCAAGAACGGAAAGGACGTGAGCCGCAGGTCGACGTGCATCCGGCCCTGGTAGGAGCTCAAGGTCGGATTGCGCTCCTGCACCTTCATGAGGATCGCGGCCGGATCGGTCGGGTGCTCGGCGGCCGCCGAGACCGGGATCCCGACCAGCGCGATGAGCGCCGCGAACGACGCCGCCGCGAGCCGGCTCAGCAGGCTGCGCCGCGGACGGGCGATCTCGTCGGGCTGAAGCGGGAAGGCGAAGACGTGGTTCAGCCCGGTCAGCGCCAGGCCGTCCCGCACGGCGTCGTCGGCCGGGGTCACCTCGATCGCCCCGCCGCGCTCGCGCAAGCGGCGCAAGCCCGTGATGAGCGCGGAGACCGTGTCGGAGGGAAGCCGGTCGCCGGCCAGGACGACCGACAGGCGCGGGGCGTCGTTCGCGGTCGCCAGGAGAGCGTCCACCGCGGCGGTGATCTTGAGACGGGCGTCGCCGTCGTCTGAGTGCAATCGGAGTGCGTCGTGCTGCTGCTTGTGATCCATGGGAAATTTCAGAAGGCTCATGCGCGAGAGAAACTCATGCGTGTGGGTACTTGCATGAACACTATACCTGGTCGGTTGGATTCATGCAAGCACCCACTTGCAACTTTTTGAGATGGGGCAGCCCGACCTAGCCGCCTTCGCGGACGAAACGGGGCTCGGCCCGGCCCAGATTCACGTTCGGCAACTCGGAAGCGAGGAAGCAGCCGCCTGGAGCCGGGACGACGGGCGGACGATCTACCCGGCTTCCATGATAAAGGTCCCGCTCGCGCTCGCCGTCGGTCAAGCGATCAACGCCGGCCGCCTCCGCTGGGACACCGAGGTGACCGTCGACGCCCGCAACGAGACGCTCAACGACGCCCCCTCGCCGATCGCCGCGGGCTACCGGACGACGGTCGAAGAGCTCGTCGTCTACATGCTGCAGCGCTCCGACAACGTGGCGACCAACCAGCTCTACGACGTGCTCGGCCGCGAGCGCGCGACCGCCGACGTCCACGCGCTCGGCTTCCGCCGCACGTTCTTCCGCCGCAAGCTTTCCGGCGCGCTGCCGCGGATCGACGACCCGGAGATGACCGGGATCAACGCCTTCCCGGCCGCGGAAGCCGCCGCGGTCTTCGAGGCCATCGCCGGCGACCGGGTCCCCGAAGCGGCGGCGCTGCGCCGCGTCCTTGCGACGTCCTGGTGGGACGTCAAGCTCTCGCGCGGGCTGGAGAGCGGCGATCGCTTCGCGCACAAGACCGGCGACACCGACGAGGTCTCGCACGACGGCGGAATCCTCACGCTGAGCGATTCGTCGCGCTGGGTCGTCGTCGTCTACACGGAGCTCCCGAGCAGCGAGGAGAACGACGCGCGCTTCGGCGCGTTCATGCGGATGCTTCGGCCGCACTTGCGGCGAACGCGCCCCGACGACACCACCCCACCAGGAGTTGAAGGATGAAAGGCACCACGGTTCCGGCGCTCGCGCTCCTCGCGGTCGCCGCGCTCGTCGCGCCCTCCGGCGCGGCCTCGAAAGGCCCGGCCGCCGGAAAGAACGTGCACGTCGGCGTGATCGCCGACGTCACCGGCGGCGCCGGCGTGTACGGGACGCCGCAGAAGAACGCGTACGAGCTTGCGAACGAGGACATCAAGTCCGGCAAGATCGACGCCGGCGGCGCGAACCTGACGTTCGACGTGCAAGACGCGGCGACCGACCCCGCGCAGGTCACCAACCTGATGCAGAAGTTCACCACCGACGGCTCGACGCCGATCGTGCTCGGCCCGACGCTCTCGGGCGAAGCGTTCAAGGCGTTCCCGATCGCGGTGAAGGCGAATTTCCCCGTGATGGGCACCTCGACCACCGCCGAAGGGGTGACGGCGATGGGCGCGACGGTGTACCGCGACTCGCTCGCCGAGTCGCAGGTGATCCCGACGACGGTGAAGCGCACGCACGAGCGGTGGCACTACAAGACGGCCGCGATCATCTACGGCGACGACAACGCGTTCACCAAGACCGACGGCGACATCTTCGCGCGCGAGCTCAAGGCGGCCGGCGTCGACGTGGTCGACACCGAGACGTTCCACATCAAGGACACCGACTTCCAGCCCGCGCTCACCCGCATCGAATCGAAGCATCCCGACTTGATCGCTATCGGCGCGCTCTTCCCCGAGGCGACGAAGATCATCCAGCAGGCCGGCAAGCTGGGGATCAAGACGCACATGATCGGCGGCAACGGCCTCAACTCGCCGGAGATGTACAGCGTCGCCGGCCCCGCCGCGCAAGGCACGGTCGTCGGCGCCGCCTGGTACTCGGGCGCGAAGTACTCCTCGAACGTCGCCTTCGTGAAGAGCTACAATGCGAAGTTCGGCAAGCCCCCCGACCAGTTCGCCGCGCAGTCGTACGCGGCCGCGCAGATCGTGGCATACCTGGTCGCGCACGGCGCGACGACCAAGGACGAGATGATCAACGCGCTCAAGGGCGTGCGCGTCATCCAGACGGTCCTAGGCCCGATCGGCTTCGACTCCAACCGCGACGCAAAATCGTCCCCGGTGATCCTCTCCATCGTGAAAAACGGGTTCACGTACTTTCACTGAGCTGAAGAACGGCGGACGCGCGGCATGATCGCACAACAACTATTGAACGGGTTGTTTCTGGGGGCGGTCTACGCGCTGTTCGCGGTCGGGTACACCCTGGTCTTCGGCGTGCTCGACATCTTGAATCTGGCGCACGCGGCGATCTTCACGGCCGCCGCGTTCGCCGCGTTCTCGCTCGCCGCGGACGGTCTCCCGCTCCCGCTCGCGTTCGCCGGCGCCACGGTGCTGGGCGGAATCATGGGGATCCTGCTCGACCGCGTCGCCTTCGCGCCGCTGCGCGCGCGCAACGCCGGAACGCTCGTGCCGCTGATCTCCTCGATCGGCGTGGCGATCATCATCGGCGCCGCGCTGCGCGGGATCTACGGCGTCGACGAGCGCCACTTCACCACCGGCGGGCTGGACACCGCGCCGGCGATCCACCTCGGCCCGGTGACGTTCACGACCGTCGAGCTGGCGATCTTCCTGGCCGCGGTCGTGCTGATGCTGGTGCTGAGCTGGACGCTGCGCGCGACGACGCTCGGCCGCCGCATCCGCGCCGTCGCCGAAGACCGCGTCGCCGCCGCGCTGCTCGGCGTGGACCTCGAGCGCACGATCGCCGCGACGTTCTTCATCGCCTCGGGCCTGGGCGGCGCGGCCGGCGTGCTGACCGCGCTCGAGTACAACAGCGTCACGCTCGACATGGGCGGTCCGATCGAGCTGAAAGGTCTCGCAGTGATCATCCTCGGCGGGATGGGGAGCGTCACCGGCGCCGTGATCGGCGGCTTCATCCTCGGCGCGGTGGAGACGCTGGCGATCGCGTTCGGCTTGAGCGCCTGGCGTGACGCGATCCTCTTCGGCGTGATGTTTCTGCTGCTCGTCGCGCGCCCGACCGGCCTGTTCGGCAAACGCGCGCTGCGCGAAGCATGAGCTACCTGCTGGACTTCTACGCAAAGCACTCGCGGCTGATCGACCAGATCGGGATCAACGCGATCCTGGCGCTTTCGCTCTCCGTCTCGCTGCAAGCCGGTCAGCTCGCGCTGGCGCAAGCCGCTTTCATGGGCATCGCGGCCTACGTGTCGGCGATCCTCGCCGTGCAAGCGCACTGGCCGCTGCTCGCGACGATGCTGGTCGCGATGCTGGCGTCAACCGCCGTCGCCGCGCTGCTCGCGCTGCCGGTGCGGCGGCTGCGCGGCGTCTTTCTGGCGATCGCGACGATCGGCTTCGGCGAGATCGTTCGCGTCTTCGCGAACAACCTTTCGATCACCGGCGGCGCCGAAGGGCTCAGCTCGATCCCGAACGACGCGACGACGCCGGTCATCTACGCCTCGCTGGCGCTGGTCGCGCTCGCGCTCGTCGGGCTGTCGCGCACGAAGTTCGCGCTCGCGGTCGCGCTCGTGCGCGAGGACGAGCACGCCGCGCGCGGCGTCGGCATCGACGTCGGCACGGTCCGCATCCTCTCGCTCGCGCTCGGCGGGGCGATCGCCGGCCTCGCCGGCGCGCTGTACGCGCACGCTTCGTTCTTCATCACGCCGACCGACTTCGGGTTCCAGCGGATGGAGCAAATCCTGGTGTGGTGCGTCGTCGGCGGCGTGACGAGCCCGCTCGGCGCGGTGCTCGGCGCGACGGGCCTCTCGATCTTGCCCGAAGCGATCCGTTTTCTGGCCGACTACCGGGAAGTCTTCAACGGCATCATTCTGCTTGCGGTGATTCTGTTCGCGCCCGGCGGCCTGGCCTCGTTCTGGCGGCGCGGCGCCGTGCGCGTCAACGTCTGATGGAACCGCGCGCGTGAGCCTCGTGCTGGCCGACGTCGGCGTCCGCTACGGGGGCGTCGCAGCGCTGCAGGACGTCTCGCTGATCGTCGAGCGCGGCCACGTGCTCGGCCTGATCGGCCCGAACGGCGCCGGAAAGACGACGCTCGTCAACGCGACGACCGGGCTAGCACCGCTCGCCTCGGGCACGATCGCGCTCGACGGCATACGGATCGACGGCCTCCCTCCGCACCGCATCGCACGCAGCGGGATCGCGCGCACCTATCAAAACATCCGCCTCTTCGCCGCGCTCGACGTCCACGCGAACCTCGCCGCCGGCGCCTACGCCCGCCCCGGCCGCCTCACCGCCGACGAGATCGCAACATTGCTCGAGCGTGCCGGGATCTCCGGCGCCGATCCGGGCACGCGCGCCGGTTCGCTTCCGTACGGCGACCAGCGCCGCTTGGAGATCGCGCGCGCGCTCGCCGCGCAGCCGGTCGTGCTGATGCTCGACGAGCCCGCCGCCGGGATGAACCCGGCGGAGACGACGCGCCTGGTCGAGACGATTCGCGCGATCGCCGCGAGCGGGATCGCGGTGCTGCTGATCGAGCACGACATGACGCTGGTGCGCGCCGCCTGCGACTCGGTCGTGGTGTTGAACTTCGGCGAGGTGATCGCGCGCGGCACGCCGGCCGAGGTGGCGCGCGATCCGGTCGTCGTCGAAGCGTATCTCGGCAGCGGCGCGGAGGCGCTGGCGTGAGCGCCGCCGCGTCGCCCCGCGCATCAAACGTCGCCGTGCTCGCGGTCGACGCGCTGCGCGCGGGCTACGGCAACATCGAGGTGCTGCACGACGTCTCGATCGCGCTCGACGAGGGAACGCTGTGCGCGATCGTCGGCGCGAACGGCGCCGGCAAGACGACGCTGCTGATGGCGCTCGCCGGCGTGCTGCCGGCGCGCGGCGGCCAGGTGACGTTCGACGGCCGCGACGTGACGCGTCTCTCCTCGCACGCGCGGGTGAAGCGCGGGCTCGTGCTGGTCCCCGAAGGCCGCCGCATGCTTCCCGGGATGAGCGTCGAGGAGAATTTGCAAGTGGCGGCGAGCGCGCGCGGCGCCGAAGGCTTCGCGCGCATCGACGGGCTCTTCGACCGCTTCCCGATCTTGCGCGCGCGGCGGAACGTCCCCGCCGGCTCGCTCTCCGGCGGCGAGCAGCAGATGCTCGCGATTGCGCGCGCGCTGGCGATCGGCCCGAAGGCGCTCTTGCTCGACGAGCCGTCGATGGGTTTGGCGCCGAAGCTGGTCGACGAGATCTTCGCGATCGTCGCCGCCGAGCGCGCCCGCGGCACGTCGATCTTGCTGGTCGAGCAGAACGCGCGCCGCGCCTTGGCACTCGCCGACCGCGCCTACGTGATGGAGCGCGGCCGCATCGTGCTGACCGGCACCGGCGCCGAGCTCGCCACCCACCGCGACGTCGTCGCGGCGTACTTAGGCGGCTGACCGCGACGTCTAGTTGAGAGCCGCTCGCGAGAGCAGCCGTTTCCGGTGGGCGGCGGTGGATAACCGGGCTTTCCTGTGGAGAGCCGGGCGACGCGTGCGCCCGACCCCTTGCGCCGCTGCGGGCGCCGCATTATGATGCCGACACGTCGAAGGCAACGACGGCGGGGCGAGCGACGAGAGGCTCGCCGGCGTAGAACGCGACCGGCGCGCGGTGTAAGCCGAGCGACAGTTGTACGGAAAGCGCCGTTCCGAAGTTCGACGCCGTCTTGGCTGATGGTGAATCGGCGAGGACATGCGCAGATCGATTCTCGTGCGCCGGCCTCCAGGAAACATGCCTGGGGGCCGCGTTGCTTGTGGATTACGGGGATTGCATGTGGGTCGCCGTGGAGAACTGAAGATTCTTGTGGATGAGAGGTTTGAGCCTCTTGCGCCGTGATTCCGAGGTTCGTATGATGTCGTCACGACGAAGGAAACTTCGGCGTGCGAGCGACGAGGAGCTCGCCGATAAAGTAGACTTGCAGCGCACGATGAAAGTCGAGCGAGGTAAGGAAGAAATATCGATTCGAAGTTCGACGCTGGTTTGGCCGATGCAAGTCGGCGAGACCACGCGCAGATCGGGTTCTCGTGCTGAAGAAGCCGTACAGGGAAACTTGGACGGCTTCGTCGCTTCTCTGCGACATGTGCCTCTTTGGTCGGGTGGCGCATAGTGCTGTGCGGGGCACGCTCCCTGCGCGCATCCTGCGCTTCGGTCGCTACCACTCCGTTCGCTCCCGGCCATCCTGGCCTCCGCGAACTCCGTGAGTGCCCCGCACAGCACTATGCGCCACCCGACCCGGCACGATGTCGGGCGGGCGACGAAGGTTTCCGGGGCATAGCAGGGATTGTGCCAAGCCGGGTCATTTTCGCGGGGCGCTTTTTTGGGAGGGTGTGGATTGCGTGAGTTGCTGCGGAATGGCGTGGAGAAGTGAAAGTTCTTGTGGAGAAGCGCCGTTTTCGGCCTTTAGCCTATTGCGTGCTCCGTACGCAGCGCTTATGATGCGAGCACGTCGACGGCAACGACGACGGGCGAGCGACGAGAAGCTCGCGGTGCAGAATCGGACGCTGAGCGATGCAAGTCGAGCAGCGTATGAATGAAGCGCCTACGAAGTTCGACGCCGTAATGGCCGGTGCAAGCCGGCGAGGACGCGCGCAGATCGGATTCTCGTGCTGACCGAAGCCGTACGGGGCGACCCGAACGGCTTCGTCGCATTTGAGCGATCGGCGCGCGTTCGCCGGCAATTCTACGATGGTGCGGTGCTGCGAGTTCCACCATCGTGCCGGGCCGGGTGGCGGGTAGTGTTGTGCGGGGCACTCGCGGAGTTCGCGGAGGCCTGGAGGGCCGGGAGCGAACGCAGCGGTAGCGACCGGAGCGCAGGATGCGCGCAGGGAGCGTGCCCCGCACAACACTATCCGCCACCCGGCCAAAGCGCGCTGCCCTGTGGAATGAGCGATTTGATGCGAAACGCCGTGGACAAGCAAAATTTCTTGTGGACGGCGGCATCGACCATCTTGCGCGCGGGAACGATGAGACCTTATGATCCGTCCACGTCGACCCCGAGTCGACCGCGAGCAGCGAGAAGCTCGCCGGCGAAGAGACAGTACACGGAAGGCGCAAGCCCGACGGATGCCCGATCGCCGAGACGAACATGACGCCCTCCTGGCTGAGCCGATCGGCGAGGAGAAGCGCTCCTCGATTCTCGCGCGAGAACGAAGCCGCGCCGGCCCACGCCCCGCGGCTTCGGCGCGTTCTGCCAACTATACGCCAGCGGCGTGAACGCGGCCGGCACACGCCGAATGCGCGCGCCGATGCACTTGCACGTTCGGATTATTTCCGTCACGGCGTTCGTCGCGTGCGCTGCGGCCGCCACGACGGCGCTCTCAACCGGCGCACCGGGCGAGGTCACGATGTTTCGCGGCTCGCCGGCACACGAGGGCGTGTATCCCGGGCGCGGCACGCCGTCGTACGGCGGATTGCAGTGGCGCTTTCGCGCGGGCGGTGCGATCCACGGGTCGGCGGCCGTTGCGAACGGCACGGTGTTCGCCGGAAGCAGCGACACGAAGCTGTACGCGCTTGATGCGCGCACCGGCGGCGTGCGATGGGCGCGCGCGCTCGGCGCGCCGGTCTCGTCGACGCCCGCGGTCGCGAACGGCGTCGTGTACGTGCAGACGTTCGCCGGCCGCGTGCTCGCGCTGCGCGCGTCGAACGGGACGACGATCTGGAGCCGCGACGGCGCGGCGCTGATCCCGTTTCCGTGGGGACACGAAGGCTGGGACGTCTATACGTCTTCGCCGACGCTGGTCGCGGGGACGCTGCTGATCGGCGGCGGCGACGGCTTTCTGCGCGCGCTCGATGCGGCGACCGGGCGCGAGCGGTGGCGGCTTGCGACGAGTGGGCGCGTGCGCGCGACGCCGGCGGTTCACGACGGCCGGGTGTTCGTCGCGAGCTTCGACGGCGACGTGTACGCGGCGGATCTGGCGACGGGGCGGCTCGCGTGGCGCTTCGAGACCGAGGGCCATGCGCTCGACTCCAGCAAGTTCGGCTACGACCGGCACTCGGTGCAATCGTCGCCGGCGGTGGCGGGCGGCATCGTCACGTTCGGGTCGCGCGACGGACACCTCTACGGCGTCGACGAGCAAACCGGCGTGCAGCGCTGGCGGCTGCACGACACGGTGCCGTGGATCATCGCCTCGCCAGCGATGCAGGACGGCCGCGCGTACGTATCGAGCTCCGACGGGCGGTACGTCGAAGCGGTCGACGCCGCGAACGGCAAACCCGTGTGGACGTTCGACGCCGGGGCGAACTTCTTCAGCTCGCCCTCGATCGCGGGCGACGTCGTCTACGACGCCGACTTTCAGGGACGCGTGCACGCGCTCGACAAACGGACCGGGAAAGAGCTGTGGCGCTTCTCCGCGGAGGGGAGCCGCATGATTTCCACACCGGTGATTGCGGGGGGACCGGCTCTACGTCGGCGCCGACGACGGCTCACTCTTCGCGATCAACCTCGTACAAGGCGAGGCGCTGCGGCGGGCGGTGTTCTGGGACGGCGCGTACGTGAAGTCGAATCTGATCGCCGCACACGAACGGCTCAAGACGTACTTCGCGGCGCGCGGCTACGACGTGCTTGACGCCGAGGCGCTGCGCGCGTTTCTCCAGGCGCGCATCGCCGACCGCGCCCGCAGCGTCGTCGTCTTCGCAATGGACGATCTGCCCGACGCGCTGCGCGACAACGCGCGCGGGCGCGGGCTATTGCGCCGTTATCTCGACGCCGGCGGGAAAGTAGTGTGGCCCGGCCTTCCACCGGCGCTGTTCAAGGTGGACCGCGCGAGCGGCCAGGTCGACGTCGGGACGCTCGATCGCTCGCGTCCGGAGGCGCTGGTTGGCGTGCGCTTCCAACGCGGCAACTTCGATCCGCTCAGCGAGCACGTCACCGCGGCGGGACGGCGCTGGAACCTGGACGGCTGGTGGAACGGGACGTGGTCGGCCGACGCGGACTCGGTCACGACGGTGCTGGCGCGCGACGAGAACGGTGATGCCGGAATGTACGTGAAAACCTACGGCGGGCCGGACGGCAGCGGCTTCGTCGGAATGATGGTTCCCGAGGCCGAGACGACGACGCACTTCCTCGGGATGCTGCAGGTCGCCGCGGAGTTGTTTCCGCGCTAGGGCACGTCCATCAGTTACCGTTCCACTGCGTGAACGGCGCGGGCTTCGAGTACGGCGGTCCGACTTCGATCGTCACGTCGAGATGCTGGGTGAGCTCGATCTTGCGCGGATCGCCGGTATAGCGGTTTCCGTCGACCCAGACGGCGACGTGCTCGTTCTTCTTCGGCTTCGCGCCGGCGACGTCGGACTTGCTCAGCGGCCGCCCCCAGATGTCGAAGAAGTTCCCGAGCGTGAAGTATCGGAAGCTCGGCGACTCGATGTGAATGATGCCGTCGGGCGTGTGCGTGTGCAGCCAGTAGAAGCACTGTCCGACGAGCGGGCGGCCGACGTCGTCGGGAACGGTCACCGGTTTACCGTGATCGAAGATCGCGAGGTGCTGGTGAATGTGCAGCACCGAGCCCTCCATCTGATCGCAGCGGATCCCGTCGACCGGCTGCCCGGCGGGGATCGCGGCGCGCGCGGCACCGGCGGAGGCCAGCATGCCGAGCGCGAGCAGGAAGACGAACGGCTTGAACGGTCGCATGATCGCTGTTGGTAACGCGCTTTCCGGATCGGACGTTCCTGCTCGCTTTAGGCCTGAGGCCCGCGCAGCGCGTACTGGGCAGCGAGCTGGCGGGCGATCTCGGCCGCACTGCGGCGGGCTTCTTCGGGCGCGATCACTTCCGCTTCGGCGCCCCAGCGCAGCGACCAGCGCACGATCTCGAGCGGGTCGGCGACGCGGTACGTGATCTCGACGCCGCCGTCCGGACGGCGCTCGACGCGCCGCTCGCGCGCGACGCTCGACGCGGCGACGACCGCTTTCGCGATCAGCGGCGAGAAGCGGACCGTCACCTCGGTCGTCGTCCCGGCGTGGAAGACGCCGCTGACGGAGTTGGCGCCGTACGCCTCGAGGTTGAAGTCAGCCGGCTTCTCGTACGTCTGCGGCGTGATCGCAACGTCGCCGACGTTGTCGACGGCGAAGACGCGCATGTCGCTGCGCGTGTGGTCGTAGCCGACCAGATAGACGCGGCCGTTCGAGACGATGAACCCGTACGGGTCGACGCGCCGCTGCGTGCGCGCACCGCGCTTGTCGGTGTAGCCGAAGGTGACGCGCCGCCGCTCGCGCTCGGCGCCCTGCAGCTGCTCGAAGACCCGCTCGACCGCGGCGTCCATCGCGACGGCTTCGAACCGAATCGCGAGCGAGCTGCTCTCGACCGCCACTTCGGCGCGCCGGTCGCTCGAGCGCAGCAGCTTCTGCGTCGTCTCCTCGATCGCGGTGGCGAAGGTTCCGCCGAGCGAGGAGCCGAGCCGCTTCAGCGTGACGAGCCCGAGCAGCTCGCGGTGCGAGAGGTTGAGGCGGCGCAGACTGTACCCTTCGGCGAACCGGTACGTCCCGTGGGCCCGGTCGAAAAACCAAGGAAAACCGGCGTCGGAGAGGACGCTCAAATAGCGCCGCAGGGTGCGCGTGCTGGGCGGCTTCTCGTCCGCGATCTGGTCCTTGAGCTCTTCGAACGTGAAGCGCCCCTCGTCGATCGCGCTGAGCAGCCGCACGAGCAGGACGACTTTCGGTTCGGCCCGTTCCTCGGCCACGCCCGGGTTCTTCTTCATCTTCGAACAGTGTCCGTGCGGCTTTTCGTAGGGTGGGGAGCCCGCGCGAAGAATCGGTCCCGGAACGCAGCCCGACACTCGGTAAGGAGCACCATGGACGACCACCGACCGGACACCTCCGTCGACCGGAGAGAATTCATGCGCCGCACCGGCGCCCTCGGGATCGCCGGCGCCGCCGCGCTCGGCTTCCCGCTTCTCGAGACGCGCAACGCAGCCGCGGCGCCGCTTCTTCCGCCGCGCGACGTGATCGCGGCCGGCGGCGGCGCGACGGTGAAGATCGGCCACATCGACGGCTTCTCAGGCGTGTACGCGGCGGCGTCCCAGTCGCAGCAGCACGGGATGGAAGTCGCCGTCGCCCAGCAGATGCGCAAGAACAGCCGCATCAAGTACGAGATCGTCAAAGGGGACGACGCGAACAAGGCGGCGACCGGGACGACCGAGGCCAAACGGCTCATCTTGCAAGAGAAGGTCGACCTCCTCACCGGCTGCCTCAGCTCGGCAGTCGGGCTGGCCGTCTCCGCTACCGCGTCGGAGAACAACACGTTCTTCCTGGCGATCGGGACACACGACACGAACATCACGGGGCCGAAAGCGCACCGCGTGACGTTCCGCCAGACCTGCTCGAACGCGATGCTCGCGAACGCGGTCGGCCCGGCGCTGCTCAAAAAAGGCAAACGCTGGTACTTCCTGATCGCCGACTATGCGTTCGGTACCGACGGCCACGAACGTCTGAAGAGAATCCTGCTGGCGCAAGGGGGCCAAGAGGTCGGTGCCGACCTGCACCCGCTCGGCCAGACCGACTACTCGTCGTACCTCACCAAAGTCCGCAACAGCAACGCCGACGTGCTCGTCTTCTCCAACTACGGTCCCGATTGCCAGAACGCCACCAAACAAGCCGTTCAGCTCGGGCTCCACAAGAAGATGACGTTCGGCGGCATCCTGTGCGGCAACGACGTCGCGATCGGCATGCCGGTCGACGATCTCGTCGGCTCACTGTGGGGCTACGTGTGGGGACCCGAAGCGGGCGGCGATGCGATGAGCGTCTACAACGCGCTCAAACCGGGCGTGAACGAAGTCGACTGGCGCCAGTACCTCGGCTACATGGCCGGCAAGAACATCATCAACCGCCTGGAGGCGGCCGGCACGACGGCGACGGAGAAGATCATCGAGGCGTTCGAGAACTACCACTACGACGCCGCGAAGAAGAGCGGCGCGTACTTCCGCAAGTGCGATCACCAGGCGGTGCAGCAGACGTACGCCGGCGAGATCATCGCGAAGGACAAGCGCCGCAGCCCGAACGAGTTCTTCACCATCGCTTCGACGGTGGGCGGCGACTACGCCGCGGAGCAGTGCTCCAACCCGGACAGCACCGCGGCCGAAAAGATCATCACCTCCGAGAAGGTCGGCCCGCGCGAAGGCTACACGGTCGTCTCGCTCCGGTAGCTCGCGCTCGGACGAGCATGCACGGACGGCGGTCGCGCGAGCGGCCGCCGTCTTCATTGGACGGGCAGTTCGTTTAGGTTGGACGGCCGGCGGGGAAAGCCGAACGACCATGACCGCGACGACGATCGTCGAGCTCGTTTGCCGTGGCGCGGACCACCGTGAGGCCGTCAGCGGCCCCGACGGTTCCGGGCTCGACTACGTCTCCTTGTGCAACGCCGCCGACGCCGTCGGGTCGGCCCTGGTGGCGCGCGGCGTCGCGCCCGGCGAGCGGGTCGCGAGCGCGCTGGGCGCCGGACCGGAGCTCGCCGCCGCGCTGATCGGCACCGGTGCGGCTCGCGCGGTCTTCGCGCCGCTGCCGCCACTGGTCGACGAGCCGTCGGCCCGCGCCGCGCTGCGGGCCCGGGACGCGCGCGTCCTGCTCGCGCCGGCGGCGCCGCTCCCGCCCGGCGTCCGCGCGGCCGCGGCGGCGCTCGGCGTGCCGGTCCTGCGGATCGGCTTCGACGAGCGCGGCTTGGCTTTGATCGACGGCGAGCACGTCTTCGAGGCGCACGACCGCATCGCCGAACCGCACGACCCGGCGTACGCGCCGCTGGAGGGAGCGCCGCTGACGCACGAGCAGCTCGTCGCCGCCGCCGGCGAGCGGGGCCTGGCCGGGCTGCTCGACATCGTCGCCGGAGGCACCGTGCCGGCCGCCGTGCGGAGCGGCCTGGCCGCCTGACCGGGTTCTATCCTTAAATTAATAGTTGACAGCGCGCCCACGGCGTGCTAGCGTCGTCCCATGCCCCGCAAGAAGTCGCCGACCCTCACCGAGGCGGAGTACCGCCTCATGCAGGTCCTTTGGGACCGCGGTGAGTCGAGCGTCGCCGAAGTCGTCGATGCGATCGGCGATCCGCCGCTCGCGTACAACACCGTCCTCACCACGATGCGCATCCTCGAGCAGAAAGGCTACGTCCGCCACAAAGCGGCCGGCCGCGCCTTCATCTACAAAGCCGTCGTCGCGCGCGACGAAGCGCAGCGCAGCGTGGTCACCCACGTGCTCTCCCGGTTCTTCGACGGCTCGCCGCGCGAGCTGGTGCTGAACCTGCTCGAATCCGAAGCCGTCGACGACACCGAGCTCGACCGGCTGCGGGAGCTCCTCGACAAGGCCAAAGGCCAGCAGTAAATGCTCGAGGCGGTCGTCGGCGTCGCGCTTCGCGCGATTCTCGCGAGCGTCGTCTTGGGCGGAGTGCTCGGCGCGCTGGTGCTCATCGCCACGCGCGCGCTCGCACTCACCGCCGCGACCCGGCACGCGCTGTGGACGACCGCGCTCCTCGCGACCGCCTTGATGCCGCTGGCCGGCGTCGGCGTCAGCGTCGCGAGAGCGTACGCCGCACCCCAGCTTGTCGCCACCGCGCCCGAGACGGTGAAGGTCGTACGGGCCCCGCTCTCGGACATCGGTACGAAATCCCGAACGGCGCACGATTCTTCTGCGCTCGCTCAGCCGCCTGAACCGAAATCGCCGGCGCAGACGCCGGCGAGCTCGCCGCGCTCCGACGCGTCGCATTCCTTTGCGTCCTCACTGCGCGACCGGTTCACGTTCGCGGGGTGGACGCCGCGCGTGACGCGGAATCTCGCCGCCGGCGTGGTCGGCGTATGGCTGCTCGGCGCGCTGATCGGATTGTTCGGGTTGGCCGCGAGCATCCTGCGTGTGCGCGGCCTCAAGCGGCGCTCGAGCCCACTCGACGGAACGCTCGCCGACGAGCTCCCGTGGCTGACCGCGCCGAACGCGGCGCGCGAGATCTACCTGCGCCTGTCTTACGAGACCGAGACGCCGGTGGCGATCGGCTTCCGCCGGCCGGTGATCCTGATTCCGACCGAGCTTGCGACGGCCGAAGGGCTCGCCGCGATCGAGTCGCTCGTGCTGCACGAGTACGCGCACTTGGCGCGCCACGACGACTGGACGAACCTCGTGCAGCGCACGATCGAGCGGATCTTCTGGTTCAACCCGGTGGTGTGGCTGGTCGGGCGCCGGATCGCGCTCGAGCGCGAGATCGCCTCCGACGACGCGGTCGTCGAGAAGACCGGCGAGCCGCACGCCTACGCGACCTCGCTGTGGCGGCTCGCGCGCGAGATGCGCATGCCCGAGCACGCCGTCGTCGCGCCGGGCGCGCTGCTGACCCGCAAGCAGATCACCGTGCGCATCGAGCAGCTGCTCGACAAGAAGCGCGCGCGGCTGCACCGCTCGCCGGCGACCGCGCTCGGCGTCGCGCTCGCCGCGCTGCTCGCCGTCGGTTTCGTCGCGACGAGCGCGCCGGCGATCGAGCTTCCGCGCGCCGAATCGCCGCTCGCAACGTCGAACGCGGCAGCAGTGCCGGCGGCCCATACGACGGCGGCGCGCCGCGTCGTGGCGTGGCACGAGACGACGCACGTCACCACGCCGGCCGGTGCCGCGAAAGCGATTGCCGCCCAGCACGCGAACGCTGGCACGACCGCGCCCGAAACGACGACCGTGAAGACGGAGCACACGATCGTTCGGTACCAGAGCGCTCAGTCGAAGCCGGTCGTGAACGAGCGGATCGTCTACCTGCACGACAGACAGAACTCCAAGACCGTGCCGGCGCCGCCGGCCGACTCGGTTCCGGTCCCGCCGGCTCCGCCGGCTCCGCCGGGCGCCCCCGCCGTGCCGCCGGTTCCCGGGTTCGGTCCCGACATCGCGAAAACGATCAGCGCGGCGATGGCGGCGGTACCGCGCGAGATCGCTCAGGAGACCGGAGCCCCGCGCAAGCGGCACGCGAAGTACGACGGCTCGAAGGTCACCCGCGAGATCGTCGCCTCGTGCCTCGGCTGCTCGTTCCGCGGCAGCGACGCGCGCGGCGTGGACCTGCACGGCTTGAAGATCGTCGGCGACGACTTCAGCGACGCCGACCTGCGCGGCGCGAACCTCTCCGGCGCACGGCTCGCCGGCGTCTCGCTGGCGCGGGCGAAGCTCGCCGACGCGAACTTGCGCGGCGCGGCGTTCGCCGGCGTCGACCTCGAGGGCACCGAGCTCGACGGCGCACTGCTCGACAACGTCACGATGGCGGGCATCTCGATGCAGCACGTCGCGCTGCGCGGCGTCGGTCTGCGGAACATCATGGCGAAGTGCACGGGCTGCGACTTCTCCCGCATGGACTTGCACGGTGAAGACCTGCGCGGCATCGTGCTGAACGGCGCGGACCTGAGCCACAGCGACCTGCACGGCGCGAACCTCAGCGGCGTGCGCTTCAACGGTGTCGACCTCTCGCACGCCGATCTGAGCGGCGCCGACCTCACCAACGCGCAGTTCGCCGGCTGCGACCTGAGCACGACGAACCTGCACAACGCGCGCATCACCGGGATGACGATGCAGGGAAGCTCGCTCGGCGAATGACCCCCGCTCTTCTTTTTGGCCGCTACACTTATTTCATTAGTTACAAAATCTGCCCAAGGAGGCTGCCGTGATCCGTTCCCTCGTCCTCGCCGCGCTCGCGCTGCTCGTCTGCGCGGCGGCGATACCCGCCCGGGCGCAAGACACGCTTTCGCGCGAGCTCATCGACGCGTGCGTCGGCTGCCGCTTGCCGCACGACTTGCACGGGCGCGACTTGCACGGTTTGCGCTTCGTCGGCACCGACTTGCGCGATGTCGACTTTTCGCACGCGAACTTGAGCGGCGCGCAGTTCACCGGCGCGAACCTCGACGGTACGCGCTTCGACGACGCCGACCTGCGCAACGCGCGATTCGTGGGCGTGCGGCTGGGACGCGCCTCGTTCGCGCGCGCGAACACCGACGGGGTGAGCTTCGTCGGCGCGAAGGTGACGCAGGCGGCGCTCGACGGCACGCTCGGCCGCGTCATCATCCGCAACTGCACCGGCTGCGCGCTGCAAGGTCTCGACCTGCACGGCGCCGACCTGCGCGGGATCAAGGTCGTCGGCGCGAACCTGAGCGATGCGAACTTCGCCGGCGCGCGGCTCAACGACGCGCAGCTGATCGGCGTCCGCGCCCACGACGCCGATTTCTCGCGCGCCGACCTGCACGGCGCGAACCTCTTCGGCGCCTCGCTGCGCGGCACGAAGCTCGCCGGCGCCGCGATCGGCGACGCGGTGCTGTGCAGCGAAGCGCGCGACTACTACCCGTCCGGCACCACCGAGCACCGCACGATCTGTGCCGACCTGCGCGGCGTCGACCTGCGCGGGCTCGACTTTCGCGCCGCGCGGTGGTGCAGCAACGACGATGAAGCGCGCCCGCGCACCTGCCGCACCGTCACCCGCCAAGAGCTGATCGACATCGCTCACGCCGACCTCACCGGCGCGCAAGCGCCCGCCTAAGGAGAATTGCACCACATGCTTCGACCGATCGCTCTCGGGCTCGCCGCGCTCGCGCTGACGCTCGCCGTTCCCGCAGCGCCGGCGGGCGCCGAGGACAACCTCGTCCGCCAGCTCGTCAACGCGTGCACCGGCTGCCGCTTCCCGCACGACCTGCGCGGGCGCGACCTGCACGGCCTGCACTTCGTCGGCGCCGACCTGCGCGACGTCGACCTCTCGCGCGCCAACTTGAACGGCGCGGCCTTCGTCGGCGCGGACCTGGAGAACGCGCGCTTCGACGACGCCGACCTGCGCAACACGCGCTTCACCGGCGTGCGCTTCGCCAACACCTCGTTCGCGCGCGCCAAGCTCGAGAACGTCACGATGGAAGGCGTGCGGCTCGGGCCGGGCGCGATCGTCGGCGCCGACTGGACGAGCTTCGTGCGCCGCTGCGTCGGCTGCGACCTGAGCGGAAGGGCGAGCATCCCACGCCGCTATCGCACGTACGCCGATGTCGAACAGCGCCTGCGCGAGCTCGCGCTGCACCCGCCGACGATTCCGCCGGACGTGATGCGCCGGCTGCACGAGCTGGAGCTGCACCCGCCGGCGGTTCCGCCGCTGCCGCCGCTTCCCGACTGGTTCGATTCGACGCCGCCCGCGCCGCCCGCGCCGCCCGCGCCGCCTGCGCCGCCGCCCGCACCCCCGGTACCACCGGCGCCGCCGGCATCACCGTAAACGCGCGCGAAGCCGAGGAGGGGACGTGAACCTCCTCGGCTTCGATTTTCGCTTGGTTGCGAGATCTAGCGGCGGAAAGCGGTCAGCCCGATGAGCGCGGCGACGCGCGAACGCTTCGCCTCGAAGCGCGGGAGCCACGAGTCGCGCGGGTAGTGCGCGCGCCAGTCGTTCATCGCGTCGTCGACGAGCGCGAGCTTTCCGGCCATCGCGGCGAGGTTCCGGTCGCCGCCGACCGCGCGCCGCTCCAGCCCGTCGAGCTCGTTGCGGATGCCGAGCACGCTCATCTTCATCCGGCCGAAATACTGATCGGCCGGCGCCAGATCGCGCATGCCCGCCTGCGCGGCGGCGCTCGCGAACGCGACGAACAGCATCGCCGTCGCGAGGATCTTACTCACGTGGAAGTTGCGCATACTCGGACTCCGGGTAGGTTGCGATCAGCCAGTCGAGCATGTCGTTGCGGCGCACGCGCGCGTCGTCCATCTCGAGCTTGCCGTACAGTTGCGCGAGCGCGTAGGCGTACTTGGGGATCCACGGATCGCGCGGGAAGTGCCGCTGCCAGTCGTGGAGCGCGTCTTCGACGAGCACGGCTTTGTCGTAGATGTGCTCGGCTTGGTCGGGCTGAGCGTCGGCGCGCGCGCTGAGCTCGGTGAGCGCGTTGCGCACGCCGAGGATGCTCATCTTCAGACGTCCGAAGTAGCGATCGGCGGGGGCGAGGTTTCGCGAAGGGTCGGCGAACGCCGGCGCTGCGAACGTGATCGCGAGCACCAGCGCGAAGAGGGTCCGTCTCATGGGTGCACGTCCTTGTCGGTGAGTTGACGAAGCACTCGCGTTCCAATCCTCGGAGCGCGAGCGTATCGAGTTCATCGGCGCGCCCGGCAAAACGTTAAGCCGCTTCCCTCGCTAGAAGCGGCTCAAATGAGTGTTTTCGGCGGGACTGTGACCGTGCTTACTCGGGGTCGCCGAAGAGGAACGCAAGATCGTCGCGCGTGAGCGTCTTCGCGACCGCGCTGTCGGCTTTCACGACCGCCTTCGAGAGCGCCGTCTTGCGCTCGGCGAGCGCGCGAATTTTTTCTTCCACCGAGCCGGCCGTCACCATGCGGTACGCGGTGACCGGGCGCGTTTGCCCGATGCGATGTGTGCGGTCGATCGCTTGACGCTCGACCGCCGGATTCCACCACGGATCGTACAAGATCACGTAGTCCGCCGCGGTCAGCGTGAGCCCGACGCCGCCGGCTTTCAGCGAGCACAGAAACACCGGCGGACCGTCGTCGCTCATGAAACGGTCGACTTCGATCTGGCGGTCGCGGTCTTTCGTCGAGCCGTCGAGGTAGCCGTACGGAATCGCGCGGCGGTCGAGCACGCCGCGCATGATGCGCAGCATCGACGCGAACGCGCTGAACACGAGCACTTTGTGGCCGCCGTCGAGCACTTCTTCGACCGTCTCGATGAACGCGTCGAACTTGCCGCTCGCCTCGGGATCGTCGAGATATTCGGGAACGAGCAGGCCCGGATGCGCGCAGACTTGCCGCAAACGCGTCAGCGCCGCCAGCACGTGCACCGTCGCCGACTCCGAGCCTTCTTCGTCGTACTTCGCGAGCACGTCGCGCCGCGCGGCCTCGGCGATCCCGCGGTACAACCGCCGCTGCAGCGGCGTGAGCTCGCACTCGATCACCGCTTCGGTGCGCTCGGGCAGCTCGCGCGCGACGTCTTCCTTGGTGCGCCGCAGCAAGAACGGCTCGAGCCGCGAGCGCAGCGCCGCGGCGGCGCCTTCGTCGCCGTCGGCGATCGGCAGCTCGAACCGCCGCCGGAACGAGGTCTCCGAACCGAGCAAACCGGGCTCGACGAACCCGAAGATCGCCCACAGATCGCGCAGCGAGTTCTCGACCGGCGTGCCGGTCAGCGCCAGCCGGTGATCGGCCTGCAAGCCGCGCACCACCTTGGCGATCTGCGAGGCGGGGTTCTTCGCGTTCTGCGCCTCGTCGAGCACCAGCGTGCGGAAGCGAAAGCGCTCGAGCTGCTGCGCGTCGAGCCGCGCCAGCGCGTACGAGGTGACGACGACGTCGTACTCGTGGATCGTCTCGTACTTCGCCGCGCGCTCGCTCCCGGATTGCAATCGCAGCGTCCGCAGCGAGGGCGCGAACTTCTTGATCTCGTTCTCCCACGTGTGCGTCACCGACGTCGGCGAAATCACGAGGATCGGCGATGCGCCCTCGAGCTCTTTGCGCCGCTCGACGTGCGCGATTACTTCCAACGTCTTGCCGAGCCCCATCTCGTCGGCTAAGATGCCGCCGAACCGGAACGACGCAAGGTACGACAAGAAATCCAAGCCGCGCCGCTGGTAGTCGCGCAGCACGTCTTTCAGCATCCGCGGCGGTTCGACTTCTTCGATGCCTTCGAAGTTGCGCAGCCGTTCGCGAATGCGTTCTACTTCTTCCGGCAACGCGACGTCGCCGAAGGCTTCGTGCAGCTCGTCGCGCATCGCGACGAGCGACGCCAGTCCGGTGCGGCGGCGGTCCGTCAGTTCCGAGAGCAGGTTCTGGCGCGAGCGCAAGTCGCCGACGTCGACGAGCTTGCCGCGCAATTCGGCGTAGCGGCCTTTCGCGCCGAGCAGCGCGCGCAGCTCGTCGCGCGTGAGCGGTTCGCCACCGCCGACGAACACCGAGACGTCCAGCTCGAACCAGTCGCCGGCCTCGGAGCGGTTCGCGCTGACGGCGACGTCGACGCTGCCGCCGCCGGCGAGCGCGGCGAGCGACTCGTCGAGGCGCACTTCGGTGTCGTCCCAGGCCGGCCACAGCGCGCGCACCACGTCCGCCGCGCGGTCGGCGTCGTGCAGCGCGAAGCCGTCACCGCCGCGCGGGACGAAGCCCGCGTCCAAGAACCGGCGCGCGAACGCGCGCGCGACGTCGGGCGCCCAGCGCACGAAGCGCTTCCCGCTCGCGCTGACCGCACCGTGCGCGCTGAACGGCGCGAAGACTCCGCTGCCGCGGTCGACGAACGCCAGCCGCGCCAGCAGCGCGCCCTCGCGCCACGCCGCGCGCACCAGGAGTCCCGGCCGCTCGGCATCGACGACGCCCAGGTCGGCCCGTTCCTCGGGCGTGAGGAACGGCGCGACGCGCGCGATCGCGCGGACCGAGGGCACCCCGCCGTCGCCGCGCGGCGGGGCCGCGGTCGCCGCGCGCGCCGCCGCGATCACGCGGCGCGGATCGAACAAGCCGTCGAGCAGGTACGCCGCGCGCTCCGCGACGAGCCAGGGCGGCGGCCCGTCGACGACCGCCGCGCCGGCCGGGTCGACCGGCGTGCCGTCGGGCGCCTCGAGCAGCGGGACGAAGCGCGCGCCGGCCCGGACCGCGCGCAGCCGCACGCCGCGCGTCTCGACGGCGAACGAGGCCAGCTCGGAGGGGTGCCGGTTCTCGCCCGGCGCCTCGTCGAAGCGCAATCGCGGGTGGCGGGCGAGCCGGAAGAGCGCGCGCGCCAGCGCCTTCGGGGAGGCTCGCGAGCCGAACGCCTCCTGGACCGCGTCGTCGCGCAGCAGGGTCCGGTCGACGTCGTCCCAGTCGTCGGCGGGTGTCTGGTCCATCATGGCGACGATCGCGTCGGCGTCGCGGATGACGCCGCGCAGCCGCGGCGTGTCGAGGTAGAGCGCGCCGCTCAGCGCCCCGCCCGGCGCAATCGAGAGGACCGGCCACACCGCGCGGGCGCGCGCACGGGAGGCGTCCGGCTCGGCGTCCGGGAGCCAGGAAAGGTCCGGCTCGGCGCCGTCCAGGTCGAGGACCGGCGGCGCCGCTTCCTCGGCGGTCCGGACAACTTCCAGCGTCGCGACGACGTGCTCGCAGACGCCGCTCGCCCCGCAGGTGCAGACCGCGCGGAGCGCCTGCGGTCCGGTCCCGGACGACCACTCGACCGCGGTCCCGACCGGCGGCTTGGCCTTGACCGCGGCCTCGATCCGCGCCGGCTGAACCGAGCGCAGCACGACGCGCCCGCCCTCGACGAGGAAGAGCGCGTCACGCGTGAGATCGCGAGCGAACCAGGTACCGATCTGCGCCGGAAGACGCGATCGCCAGAGCGCGTACGGGGTCAACCTTCCAGTATTCGGCACGAAGAGGCCTCGCACTTTCGTGCGAGGCCGTCGTTTTTATGCGGGCTGCGCTTCGGGCTGGCTCGGTGCGGGCGGTTCGACGTGGGGGATCTTCGAGAAGCGCAGCTTCTCCGGGTTGTCCTGCGAGACTTCGGCGAGGATGCGGTCGCCCGAGCCGAAGGTGCCCTTCAGCATCTCCTCGGCCAGCTCGTCCTCGACCTCGCGCTGGATCGCGCGGCGCAGCGGACGCGCGCCGAACTGCGGATCCCAGCCCTTCTTGGCGAGCAGCTGCTTCGCGTCGTCGGTGACCTCGAGGTACATCTCCTGAGCCTTGACCTCGCGGATGACCTTCTCCAGCTCCAGCCCGACGATCTCGGCGATCTGCTCGCGGTTGAGCTGGTGGAAGACGATCACGTCGTCGACGCGGTTCAAGAACTCCGGCCGGAACGCGTGCTTGACCTCGTCGAGCACCTTGTTCTTCATCTTCTCGTACGCCTGATCGTCGGTTCCCGCGTCCTTCTGCGTGCGGAACCCGATGTCGGTCGTCGTCTGCATCCCGGTCGCACCGACGTTCGAGGTCATGATGATGACGGTGTTCTTGAAGTCGACGACGCGACCCTGAGAGTCGGTCAGCCGCCCGTCTTCGAGCACCTGCAGCAGCAGGTTGAAGACGTCCGGATGCGCCTTCTCGATCTCGTCGAGGAGCACGACCGAGTACGGACGGCGGCGCACCGCTTCGGTGAGCTGTCCGCCCTCTTCGTAGCCGACGTATCCGGGCGGCGCGCCGACCAGCCGCGAGACCGAGTACTTCTCCATGTACTCCGACATGTCGATGCGGATCATCGACTCGGCGTCGTCGAACATGAACTCCGCGAGCGAGCGCGCGACCTCCGTCTTTCCGACGCCGGTCGGGCCGAGGAAGATGAACGAGCCGATCGGGCGCTTCGGGTTCTTCAGCCCGGCGCGCGAACGCCTGATCGCGCGGGTGAGCGTCGAGATCGCCTGGTTCTGCCCGATCACGCGCTTGTGGAGCTGATCCTCCATCCCGAGCAGCTTCGCGGTTTCGGCCTGCGCGAGCTTCGAGACCGGGATCTTCGTCCACGACGCGACGATGTGCGCGACGTCGTGCTCGGTGACTTTGATCGTCTTGTCTTGCTGCGCGCGCTTCTCGGCCCACTCCGTCTCAAGCCGCTGTTTCTCCAGGCGCAGCTTTTCCTCGCGGTCGCGGATCGCGGCGGCCTTCTCGAACTCTTGCGACTTGACGACCGACTCTTTCTCCTGTTTGACCTGGCGGATCTGGTTCTCGATGTCGCGGATCTCCGCCGGCGGAAGCGTCGCCTGCAGGCGCACGCGCGAGGCGGCTTCGTCGATGAGATCGACGGCCTTGTCGGGGAGGAAGCGGTCGGAGATGTAGCGGTCGCCGAGCTTCGCCGCGGCGGCCAGCGCCTCGTCGGTGATCGTGACCTTGTGGTGCGCCTCGTAGCGGTCGCGGAGCCCTTTGAGGATATCGATCGTCTCCTCGACCGTCGGCTCGCCGACCATCACCGGCTGGAAGCGGCGCTCGAGCGCGCTGTCCTTTTCGATGTGCTTGCGGAACTCGTTGAGCGTGGTCGCGCCGATGCACTGCAGCTCGCCGCGCGCCAGCGCCGGCTTGATGATGTTCGAGGCGTCGATCGCGCCCTCGGCCGCGCCCGCGCCGACCAGCGTGTGGAGCTCGTCGATGAACAGGATGATCTCGCCGGCGGCGCCGCGGATCTCGTCCATCACGCGCTTCATGCGCTCTTCGAACTCGCCGCGGTACTTCGTCCCGGCGACCAGCCCGGCCAGATCGAGCGTGATGACCCGTTTGTCGCGGAGCGGCTCGGGGACCTCGGACTTGATGACGCGCTGGGCCAGGCCCTCGGCGATCGCGGTCTTGCCGACGCCGGGCTCGCCGATCAGCGCGGGGTTGTTCTTGGTCCTGCGGCTGAGGATCTGGATGACCCGCTCGATCTCGTTCGCTCGCCCGATCACCGGGTCGAGCTTGTTCTCGCGGGCTAGGGTCGTCAGGTCGCGGCCGTAGGCGTCGAGCGTGGGGGTCTTCGACTTGCCCTTGGGCGCAGGCGGCTGCCCCTCGGCTCCGAGCAGCGAGGTGGTCTGGACGCGGACCTTGGCCGGGTCGACCCCGAGGTTCGTCAGGACGCGGGCGGCGACGCCCTCGCCCTCGCGGATGAGGCCGAGCAGCAGGTGCTCCGTGCCGATGTAGTTGTGATTGAGCTGGCGGGCCTCTTCGAAGGCCAGCTCGATGACCCGCTTGGCCCGCGGGGTGAAGACCATCTCCTGCTGAACCGTCTGCCCGCCGCGGCCCACGATCGCCTCGACCTCCTGGCGAACTTTCGCCAGGTTGACGCCGAGCGTCTCGAGCACTTTGGCCGCGAGGCTCTCGCCCTCGGAAATGATCCCGAGCAGAATGTGCTCGGTCCCGATGTAGTTGTTCCCGAGCCGCTGCGCCTCTTCCTGAGCGAGCACGATGCTGCGCCGCGCGCGTTCGGTGAACGGTTCCCACATTGACATGACTGTGCGATCTCTCCTGAGCGGCTGACCCGCTCCTGCCGGTCCTCTTATAACTTTCGGCGGGTTGGTTCAGTTTCACACCGGACCTTTGCCGAAACGTAGCATGGAAGCGGACCCCTGGGGGGCGAAACGGAGGTCTTCCGTCAACGGAGGTCGCCGCGATCCACTTCCTCGGCATGCTCACGCCACAGCAAGTGGCGGACCAGTTCGTCAACGGCATCACGCTGGGGATGCTGTACATCCTGGTGGCCCTGGGCTTGAACATCATCCTCGGGCTGATGGGGGTGATCAACTTCTCCCACGGCGCGTTCTTCATGCTCGGCGCCTATCTGATGTTCCAGCTCAACGGGGCGATCGGGTTCTGGCCGGCGATCCTGGCCGCCGCGGTCGTCGTGGGACTGCTTGGGATGGCGTTCGAGTCGACGCTCATCCGCCCGCTCTACAAACGAATACCGGAGTACACGCTGCTGCTCACGTTCGGGACGGCGCTGATCTTCGCCCAGGTCGTGCGCAAGGTGTGGGGAGACGACGCCGTGCGCGTCGACCAGCCCGCGTACATCCCGCAGTCGATCTCGCTCGGCGGCTACCAGCTCCCGTTCTACAAGGACGTGCTGCTGGTGCTGCTCACGATCATCATCTTGGCCGCCGTCTGGCTGCTGCTGAACAAGACGAACATCGGGATCATCATCCGGGCCGGAACGCGCGACGCCGAGATGGTCAAGATCCTCGGGATCAACATGCCGGTGATGTTCACGCTGGTCTTCGGGATCGGCTCGTTCATGGCCGGGCTCGCCGGCGCCCTGGCGGCGCCGATCTACGCGGTGCAGCCGCAGCTCGCCTCGCAGTGGATCGTGCTGACCTTCGTCATCGTGATCGTCGGCGGAATCGGCTCCTTCTGGGGCGCGATCGTCGGGGGGCTGCTGATCGGCGTGATCTCGAGCTTGATGTCGCTCGTCTTTCCGCCTGCCGTCGATTTGAGCGGCTACGTGATCATGGGGATCATCCTGCTGGTGCGGCCGCGCGGGCTGTTCGGCGTGGAAGGCCTCTTCGAGTGAGCGTGCAGCAGGCTACGGGCGGGCGGCGAAACGTTCTGGAGCACCCGCTGCTGTGGACCGCGGTGATCATGGTGATCCTGCCGTTCGTCGCCGGCGCGAACCCGTTCCAGCACCAGAGCGGGTTCGTCGACATCGCGACGACGATGCTGGTCTTCGGCCTGTTCGCCAGCGGGTTCAACCTGCTCTTCGGGCACGTCGGCGAGCTCTCGTTCGGGCACGCGATGTTCTTCGCGATCGGCGCGTACACGACGGCATTGTTCACCAAGGGGTTCCACGTCCAGCTCTTCGGGCGCACGATCCAGCACGCTACCGCCGACAACATGATCCTCGCGCTGGTGCTCTCACTGGTGATCGCGCTGCTGTGGGCGTGGTTTCTGGCCCGGCTGATCGTCCCGCGCTCGAGCGGGATCTACTTCTCGATGATCACGCTGGCCTCGGCGCAAGTGATCTACTTCATCGCCTTCAACTACAGCGAGCTGACCGGCGGCGAGGACGGCATCCAGGGGATCGTCCGGCCCTCGTTCGGGCCGTGGACGTCCGACTGGTTCCACGACTCGAACCACTTCTATGTCTTCACGGCGATCGTGGTGTTCATCGCGCTGGCCGTGCTGTACTGGATCATCGCCTCGCCGTTCGGCAGCGTGCTGCACGCGATCCGCGAGAACAAGCAGCGCGCGCGCTTCCTCGGCTACGACGTCGACAAGTTCCGGGTGAACGCGTTCGTCCTCTCGGCGGCGTTCCCGGCGGTCGCGGGCTGGATATGGACGTTCTTCCAGCAGGCGATGAACCCCGACGCCGGCTCGGTCGAGTACTCCGGCAACGTCGTGATGATGTCGCTGCTCGGCGGGATGCAGACGTTCATGGGGCCGATCGTCGGCTCGATGATCTACTGGGAACTGCAGAACAACGTCTCGCAGCTGACCAAGTACTGGCCGGCCTGGATCGGGATCGTCTTCGTCGTGTTCGTGCTGCTCGGCCCACGCGGCATCATGGGGCTGATCGACGACGTCCGCCACTACGGCTTCGCCAACGCGTTCCGGCGCGTCGTCTCGCGCCGCGTGCGCGTCGAGACGGAGATGGAGGAAGAGATCCCGCCGCTCGAGGAGCCGATTGCGCCGGAGACCGTCTCGTGAAAGCCGTTCCCGATGGCGAGTGAGTACGTCTTCAAGACCGAGAGCCTGACGCGGCGCTTCTCGGGCTTCGTCGCGGTCAATTCGGTCTCGATCGAGATCCCGGAAGGCGGCGTGCGGACGATCATCGGGCCGAACGGCGCCGGCAAGACGACCTTCTTCAATCTGCTCAGCGGTTTGCTGCCCCCGAGCGAAGGCCGGATCTGGTTCCGCGACCGCGAGATCACCTCGCTGCTCGCCTACCAGCGCGCGCGGCTCGGGATCGCGCGCTCGTTCCAGATCACCAACATCTTCGGCCACCTGACCGTCTACGAGAACGTGCGGCTCGCCGTCCAAGCCGTCCACGACGGGAAGGCGAACTTCTTCCTGCCCACCGCGCGCATGGGAAACCTCGCCGAGAAGACGGAGCAGGTGCTGCACGACGTGGGCCTGCACGAAGCGCGCGACGCGCGCGCGGAGAACCTCTCGCACGGCGACCAGCGGCGACTCGAGATCGGGCTCGTCCTCGCGACCGATCCGCCGGTGCTGCTGCTCGACGAGCCGCTGGCCGGGATGTCGCCGACCGAGACGCACGAGACGGTCGACCTGATCCAGCGCATCTCGCCCGGCCGCACGATCCTGCTGGTCGAGCACGACATCGACGTCGTGATGGCGATCTCCACCACGATCACCGTCTTTCAAACCGGCTCGGTGCTGGCGGTCGGGACGCCGCAGGAGATCCGCGCCAACGAAGCCGTTCAGCGCGCCTACCTGGGAGAACTCGCCTGATGCTGCTCGAGCTGGACGGCGTCAACGCCTACTACGACAAGTCGCACGTGCTGCAGAACGTCTCGCTCGGCGTCGATCAAGGCGAGGTCGTCGCGCTGCTCGGGCGCAACGGCTCGGGCCGCTCGACGACCTGCAAGACGATCATGGGGCTCGTTCCCGCGAAGACCGGCACCGTGCGCTTCAAAGGCAAGGACATCACCAACAAGTCGCCGTTCGCGGTAGCGCAGAGCGGGATCGCGTTCGTCCCCGAGGACCGGCGCATCTTCCCGAACCTGACCGTCGGCGAGAACCTGCGGCTCGCGGCGCTCTCCGGGCGCAAAGGCGATTGGACCGAGAAGCGCATCTACGACTACTTCCCGGTCCTCGGCGAGAGGCGCGACAAGCCGGCGAAGCTCTCCGGGGGCGAGCAGCAGATGCTCGCGATCGCGCGCGCGCTGGTGGCGAACCCCGAGATCATCCTGCTCGACGAGCCGATGGAAGGCCTGGCGCCGCTGATCGCGCGCAGCGTCGAAGAGGTGGTGCGCAACATCCGCACCGAGGGGCACACCGTGCTGTTGGTCGAGCAGAACGCGCAGGTCGCGATGAGCTTGTCCGACCGCGGCTACGTCCTCGCGACCGGGCGCGTCGTCGGCTCGGGAACCATCGCCGAGCTGAAGGCGGACGAAGCGATGATGCACCGGTACCTGGCGGTGTAACGTGACCGCAGCCGAGCACGATCCCGAAGCGCACGACCGCGAGCGGTTCACCCGCCGCCTCGAAGCGTTCAGCGACATCGTCTTCGGCTTCGCGCTCGCGCAGTGCGCGTTCGCGCTCGAGGTGCCGAAATCGCTCGCGCAGCTCGGTGCGGAATGGCACGGCCTGCTGTATTTCGCGGTGACGTTCGTGCTGATCGCGACCTTCTGGTTCATGCACTACCGCGTGTTCCACTACGCGTTCGCGGCGCGCCCGCTCGACGTCGTGCTGAACTTCGCCCTGCTCGCGACCGTCGCGCTGCTGCCGTACGCGCTGCGGCTCTACATCACGTTCAACGACTCGGTCCCCGGCTCGGTCGCATACGCGGCGGCGCTGGGGAGCGGTTTTTCGCTGCTCGCGGCGCTTGAATGGCGCGGGCTGCGCCTGCCGCCGCGCCCGATGACGCCGAAGGCCGAGCGGCTCATCCGGCGCGGGCTGTGGCGCCACGGGGCGGCCGGGATCATCTTCCTCCTATCGGTCCCGGTCATCGCGTACTTCGGCCTCTACGCGCGCTCGGTCTGGGCCTTGATCGGGCTCGCGATCGCGGTTCTCCGCATCGTGGAACGGCGCGCGCCCACGTCCGTCGTTGGAACCCCGGCGCCCGCCGCCGAATTGTAGGGACGTATGGTGACAGCGGAACAGGTGCGCGAGGCGCTCAAGGACGTCGAGGACCCCGAGCTCATGATGGGGATTCTGGACCTCGGGCTCGTCTACGACGTGGTCTGCGAAGGGCCGCAAGGCCAGGACGTGACGGTCACGATGACGCTGACCTCGCCGATGTGTCCGGTCGGGCCGATGTTCAAGCAGTCGGTGCTGAGCAAAGTCGAGAGCATCGAGGGCGTGAAGAACGCCACGGTCGACATCACCTTCGATCCGCCCTGGGACCCGCGCACGATGGCCAGCGAAGATGTCAAGCTGGCCCTCGGCATCTGGTAGGCCGCCGGCGGCTCACCTCGGAGCGCGGGCGGCACGAAGCGTCTCGCGGTGCACGCGCTCAGCAAATGCCCGCGATTTCGCGTCGTACGGCAGCATGATGAGCCGCGTCTTGCCGATTGTCCACAGGATCGCCGGACTCGATTTGATCATGCCGTTGCTGTCGATCTGGTATGCACCCCGGTCCCGCGAGACCCGTTGCGTATCGCTCTCCGCGAGCGACTCGTCGAGCGAGATCTCGGAACGCTTGTCGTAGACCAGCACGAGGCCGACGAAGGTTGTTCCTCCGGGAGTGACCGTAAGCTGGGTGTGGCGAATCTGGACGTTCGCGGGAACGATCACGGGGAAGTTTGCCTTTGCACGCGCCTCGTCAAGTGAGACGGTTCGCGCTTCGATGACGTGAGCGCCTTTCACGTGAATACCGACCTTGTCCAGCGCGGCAACGACTTTGTCCGAAAGATCGTGTGGTACGCCGGCGAACGCGGACGCGCCGGCTCCGACGACGGCGATCGACGCGATAACGGCGGCGAAGCGCGGGAGGAGGCGTGCTCGCGGTTCCTGCATCGCACGGCTTGCGAGCCGAGCGCGGACAGCGGGGCGCGGATACGGCGGCAGTGCGACGGCGTCGACCGCGTCGCGCATGCGTGCGGCGAGAGCTTCTTCAGTCATGCAAACTCCTCACGAAAGTCGGGGTCGCGGTCGGCTAGCGCGGCGGCGAGCCGCCGGCGTCCAAGCGCAAGACGGAAACGGATCGTCGCGGCCGGCGCGCCGAGCGCAGCGCCGATCTCGCGGCTGGTGAGGCCCTCAACGTGCCGCAAGACGAGCGGTACGCGCAGCCATGACGGAAGCGCCGCGAGCGCGGCGAGCATGTCGAGCCGTTCCAAGGTGAGCTCCTCGAACGAGGGCTGACTCTCGTGCAGACGGCCGCGCCGCTGGTGTTCGGTGGCACGGCGCCGGGCCGCGTCGCGCGCGGCGTTCACGACGATCCGGGTCGACCAGAGCGGAAACGACACGGGATCGCGCAGCCCGTCGAGACGCCGGGCGATCGAGACCAGCGCATCCTGCGCCGCGTCCTCGGCGGCGGTGCGCTCGCCGAGGATCGCCACGGCGAGCCGGAACGCCCGCGGCCAGAGCGCTTCGAGGAGACGGTCGTGGGCGGCGGGATCGCCGGCCTGAGCGGCTCGGACGTCCGCTTCGCTGGTGGTCACGGTGAGAGGACGTGCGCCGGGTGCCGGAGTGTTGGCGCAGAAGGCGGCTCACGATGGCCACCACCGAGCCGGAATCGGCGCACGACCATGCGTACCACCGCCTCGAGGCGATGCGGGCCGAATCGCTCGCGCCAGCCGGCGAGGAGGCCAACGAGCGCCAGCGCGCCCGAGGGAAACGCCTTGCGCGGGAGCGGGTCGAGGCGCTCGTCGACGCGGGATCGTTCGTCGAGCTGGACCGCTTCGCCGTCCATCGCACGACCGCGTTCGGGCTGGAGGAGCGCCAGTTCCTCGGCGACGGCGTGATCACCGGGCACGCGACGATCGAGGGGCGGCAAGTTTTCCTGTTCTCGCAAGACTTCACGGTGCTCGGCGGCTCGCTGGGCGAAGTCTTCGCCGAGAAGATTTGCAAGGTGATGGACCTCGCCGTGCGCACCGGCTCCCCGATGATCGGCATCAACGACTCGGGCGGCGCGCGCATTCAGGAAGGCGTCGTGAGCCTGGGCGGGTACGCGGAGATCTTCTGGCGCAACGTGCAGTCCTCGGGCGTGATCCCGCAGATCAGCTTGATCGCGGGACCGTGCGCCGGCGGTGCGGTGTACTCGCCGGCGATCACCGATTTCACGGTAATGGTCGAGGGCATCTCGCAGATGTTCATCACCGGGCCCGACGTGACGAAGGCGGTCACCAATGAGGACGTCAGCTTCGAGGAGCTCGGCGGCGCGCTCACGCATGCGACGAAGAGCGGCGTCGCGCACCTGACCGCGGCCGACGAGGACGAGATGAACGAGCACTGCCGGCGGCTGCTCTCGTTCATCCCCTCGAACAACCTCGACGATCCGCCGCTCGTCCCGAGCGACGACGATCCGGCGCGGATCGCCACCGAGCTCGACGAGCTGATCCCCGACGCGCCGAACAAGCCGTACGACATTGTCGATGCGATCGTCCCCGTGCTGGACGACGCGGACTTCTTCGAGCTCCAGCCGCTCTGGGCGCAGAACATCGTGATCGGTTTCGGCCGCGTCGGCGGCCGCAGCGTCGGCGTGGTCGCGAACCAGCCCAAAGTGCTAGCAGGCGTGCTCGACATCAACGCCTCGATCAAGGCCGCGCGCTTCGTGCGCTTCTGCGACGCCTTCAACGTCCCGCTGCTCACGTTCGTCGACGTGCCGGGGTTCTTGCCCGGGACGAGCCAGGAATGGGGCGGGATCATCAAGCACGGCGCCAAGCTGCTGTACGCCTTCGCAGAGGCGACCGTTCCGAAGATCACGGTGATCACCCGCAAAGCCTACGGCGGCGCCTACGACGTCATGTCGTCCAAGCACATCCGCGCCGACTTCAACTTCGCCTGGCCGACCGCCGAGATCGCCGTCATGGGCGCCAGCGGCGCCGTGAAAATCCTCAACCGCCGCGAGATCGCCGAAGCGTCCAACCCCGACGCCAAAGCCGCGGAGCTCGCCGCCGAGTACACCGATCACTTCGCGAACCCGTTCATCGCCGCCCAACGCGGCTACGTCGACGACGTCATCAACGCCGCCGAAACCCGCCGCGCCGTCTCCCGCGCGCTCGACGCGCTGGCGAACAAGCGCGTCGAACGCCCGAAGCGCAAGCACGGGAACATCCCGCTGTAACACTGAGTCCGCCATGCGCACTATCATCGCTGCCGTATACTACGCCGTTATCGCGGCCATTGGAGTGATTGCGGCCGGCATCGCGGCACGCCCAGCGGGACAGCGGCTCGAACCAGAGGACCTTCTCCGTGGAGCGGCGGTCCTCGCCGTTGCGGTCCTGGTCGCGACGCTAGGCGCCGCCGCGGTAGAACGCCGATCAGTTTCCACGTACGGGCTGACGCTACAGCCATCGTCACGGCCATTTCTGATAGGTGCGGTGGCCGCGTGCGTTATTCTCTCCGCATTCGCCCTGATCCTAGTCGCGGAGCATTTGTTCATCGTGCAAGGCCGCCTCTTGGATAACGGCAGCGCGTTGCGTTCCGGTACGATGTTGCTCGCGACGTTTGGGCTACGTGCGTTCGCTATCGAAGTAGCCGTTCATGGATACGCGCTGTCCTTCGCTAGGCGCACCTTAAGCACGCCGGTCGCACTCGTTCTCACGGCAATCGCATTCGGCTTCGGAGCCGTCGTCGCACCCGAAGTCACGCCGAGCGCCGTGATCATTCTTTGCATGGCGGGATTTTGTCTCGGGACCATCGCGCTTTCGTCGGGAACGACTTGGTACGGCATCGGGTTTTTGACCACATGGATGTGGGAAGAGCGCTTCGTCCTTGGCAGTCCACCGAACTATGCCGTTGCGCATGCGCGCTTCGTGAATTCTGTTCTTTCCAATAATGACTTCGCGACCGGAGGAACCCTAGGATTCGAGGCGAGCGCGTGGATGCTGCTTCCGGCGAGCGTCGGTGTCGTGGCGGCACTCGTCCACCTTACACTTGCGCGCGAAGCGAAAGCGAAGGAGCGTGCGATCTCTCGCGCAAACTCCATGTAACCGGGCACAGCGCTGCGAACGCTCCCACGAGCGGGATCCACCTCTGCGGATCTCGGCGTGGACTGCGTTGAACCGGTCCAGGCCCGTGGCCATAGTGCCGCGGGGCGAGTTTGGAGCGCGAGCACCAACGAGTCAAAAAGACGCGCGGGAAGAAGCGCAGCGACATTACCTGCTCGATCGCGTACACGTGCGCTGCTGAATCGACCCGCCATATCGTGGCGACCTATTCACCGCGGTCTAGCGCGAAACCCGGAACAGCGGGAGCATCGGGCGGACTCCTTGATCGGTGGCGGCGGCAAGACCGAGGTAGTCGCGGATGCCGAAGGCGTCCTCGATCGTGCGCAGCAGGGAGTAGTGGTTGTAGGGCATCGGATCGACAGCGCCGTGCGGGCCGTGATTCGTCACGACGATTGCGGCGATGTGGCCGCCGCCGAAGTTGGACGGCGCGTTCGGCGTTACGCCGCAGCAGCCTTCGCGGGTGAGGCCGTCGTTCTCGTCCCAGGTGATGACGATCGCGACGTTGTCGTTGGACTTCCAAGCGGCCGAGCTCTGGATCATCTCGACGACCTTCGTCATCGCGGCGTCGCCGCGCCGGACCGTCGCGTCGAAGACGTGCGCGTACAAGCAGTCATCCGGGACGTTCGGACCGGCCATTCCATGCATGTCATTGCACAGGTTCGGGATGATGAGGCCGAAACTCGGCAGCGCGTTCGCCGCCAGGTCCCGGCGCAGCTGGTCGTAGCCGACGATCTTCTCGGCGCGGCGCGGGTCCTTCTGCACCGAGGCGAAGTTCATGAAGCCCGAATGCTTCACCGCGTAGTACGGCGGCGCGTTGGGACCATCTTCGACCGGATTCGATCCGGTCACCGCGAGCGAGCCGGGCGCCGGGATGCTCTCGTTGTAATTCTTCCAGGTCAACCCCGCCGCTTCGAGCTGTGTGCCGAGATTCGGCGCGTCGATCGTGTGCGGGACGTAGCCCGGAGTCTTCGCGCCGGGACAGTTCGCGTCGGTCGATCCTGCCGCGCAGTAGTACGCATCATCGTCGTGGATGCCGTACGTCGAGCCGCCGACCAGCGCGACGTAGTTCGCCTGGCTCGGATGGACTTCGCCGAAGAAGTTCGACGCGTCGCCGTAGGTCTGCGCGAGCTGCGTCAACCGCGGCGCGTACTGAGAGCCGATGATCCGCTCGCGGTTCTTGTTCTCGCCCATGATGACGAAGACGTGACGATAGCGCGGAACCGCAAAATCCTCGGCGGTCGGCATGCCGGCCGCCCGAGCGGGCGTGAAGACGAACGCCGGGAGCACGAGAACAACGGCGGCGGCGGCGACGAAGGAAAGGAGGCGCATTCGATCCTATGCGCCGCGGCTCGACGCGCGTCCGCCTGGCAGGGGTTGCGGGGCACTAACCGGAGACTCGCTCGCTCGCGGTCGGCGCGTGATTTTCGGGCAGATCAGCGAAATGAACAAGACTCTTGCAGCCACCGCGCTGGTCCTGCTCCTCGCCGCGCCCGCGCTCGCGCGGACGATTGCCGCGCCGAAGACGTCGGTGAGCGACGGCGAAAAGGCGACGACGACGTACTTCGTCCAGGACTCTGTCGGTGACGTTCAGCTCGGCATGCTCGGCGAGCAAAAGGCGCAGAATGCCGCGGTGCGTGCGCTCGCGCGCACAATGGTACGAGACCATACGCGCACGGCGAACGCGGGGATGCAGGTCGCACAGCAGATCGGCGACGACGAAGCGCAGCTCAAGGCCGGCGACGACAACCAGATCCAGCTCAGTCACCTGGCCCGGTACAGCGGGGTGAAGTTCGACCAGGAATACACCAGCGCGCTCGTCGACGCGCACAAGAACGACATTTCGACGGCGCGCGACGCGCTCGAGTTCGCCACGACCCCCGCGCTGCGGGCCTACTTGCGGGACGCGATCGCGGTCGACACGCGGCACCTCGGGATGGCCGAAGCCGCGCAGCAGCAGGTCGGCAAGGGCGACTAGCGATTCGGCCGCCCGCCGAAAGGGTTGCCCGACCGCCCTGGCCGATCACCGTCCCTCGTGGGATTGCTCGACGGAAAGACCATTCTGGTCACGGGGATCGCGAACAGGTGGTCGATCGCCACCGGGATCGCGCGGCAGCTGCACGCGCACGGCGCGAAGCTCGTCCTGACGTATCAGGGCGAGCGCGTCGAGGATGCCGTGCGCAAGCACGCCGAGGAGTTCGGCGGCGCGGCGGTCTTCGAATGCGACGTCACCAGCGAGGAGTCGCTGCGCGCTCTCGCGGCGAGTGCCGGGCGGATCGACGGGCTCGTGCACTCGATCGCGTTCGTGAAGAAAGAGGATCTCTCGGGGAAGGTCTACGACACCTCGCGCGACGGGTTCGCGATGGCGATGGAGATCAGCACCTACTCCCTGATCGCGCTGGTCAACCACCTGCGGGAAAACCTGAACGACGGCTCGTCGGTCATCGCGCTGACGTATCTCGGCGCGACGCAGATCGTCCCCAATTACAACATCGCGGGAATCGCGAAGGCAGCGCTCGAGGCGACCGTCCGATATCTCGCGTTCGACCTCGGCGGGCGCGGGATTCGGGTGAACGCGATCTCGGCCGGCCCGATCTCGACCGCCTCGTCGCGCCAGGTGGCGGGCTTCAGCAAGATGCCGGCGAAAGTCGCTGCGCTCTCGCCGCTCAAACGCAACATCACCCCCGACGACGTCGGCAACGTCGCCGTCTACCTTTGCTCCGATCTTTCCTCGCAGGTAACGGCGGACGTGCACTTCGTCGATGCGGGCTATCACGCGATGGGGCTGATCACGGAGACGGAGCAGGGCTGATGCACGCCCCCAGCGCCGATGAGCTCGCCGCGATCGCCGTCGCGTACCTGGCCGTCACGGCGCGCAATGCACCGCCTCCGCGCGTGGAAGCATCACGCTGGGCGCTCGCGGGACGCATCGGTTTCGAGGAGCCCGCCGAGGCGCGATTCGTATCCGGCGGTTCGCGATCGCGCTGGAACGTTGCAGGACGGCTCGATGGCTGACGCGCCGTTCCGCAAGATATTGATCGCGAACCGCGGGGAGATCGCAATCCGCGTCATGCGCAGCGCGAAGGAGCTGGCCTGCGCCACCGTCGCCGTCTACTCCGACGCCGACCGCGACGCGCTGCACGTGCGCTACGCCGACGAAGCGTTCCGGCTCGGGCCGGCAGCGCCGTCGGAGTCGTACTTGAACGCCGACAGGCTCCTCGAGGTCGCTCAGCGTGCCGGCGCCGACGCCATCCATCCGGGATACGGTTTCTTCGCCGAGAACGCCGCGTTCGCGCGGCGGGTCAACGCAGCGGGCATAACGTGGATCGGACCGCATCCGGACGCGATCGACGCGATGGGCGACAAGATTCGCGCGCGCCAAGCGATGGTCGCGGCGGGCGTCCCGGTCGTGCCGGGCGGAACCGATTCGATCGCCGACGCGGATGCGGCGCGCGTCGCGGCCGAAAAGTACGGTCTCCCGCTGGCGCTCAAGGCGTCGGGCGGCGGCGGCGGCAAAGGCCTGAAGGTCGCGCGCAGCGTCGCGGAGCTCGAGTCGGCGTTCTCGACGGCGCAGCGCGAGGCGAGCGCGTACTTCGGTAACCCGACGATCTACGTCGAGCGCTATCTCGAAAACCCGAAACACGTCGAACTGCAGATTCTCGCCGACAAGCACGGCACGGTGCTGCACGTCGGCGAGCGCGACTGCTCGCTGCAGCGCCGGCACCAAAAGCTTTGGGAAGAGGCGCCGGCGCGCATCCCCGAGAGCGTGCGCGCCGGACTGCGCGCGGCCGGCGTGCAGGCGGCGAAGGCGATCGGTTACGACTCGGTCGGCACGATCGAGTGCCTGGTCAGTGGTGATGCATTCTACTTCCTCGAGATGAACACGCGCATCCAAGTCGAGCACACGGTCTCCGAAGAGATTTCGGAGATCGACCTCGTGCGCGAGCAGATTCTCGTCGCCGCGGGGCGGCCGCTGCCGTTCACGCAGGCGCAAATCGAAGCGGGCTTTCGCGGTCACGCGATCGAGGTGCGCGTCAACGCCGAAGACCCGGCGCAGAACTTCCGCCCCGCGCCCGGGACGGTCGAGCGCTACCGGGAGCCGGGCGGTTTCGGGGTGCGCGTCGACTCGGCAGCGTATCCGGGCTTCACGATCACGCCGGACTACGACTCGATGATCGCCAAGCTCATCGTGCGCGCGCGCAACCGCGATGAGGCGCTGGCGCGGCTCGGCCGCGCGATCGACGAGTACATTATCACCGGCGTTTCGACGACGCTGCCGCTGCTCCGCGCGCTGGTCGACTTCGGACCCGTCCGCGACGCATCGTACGGCACCGCGACGCTCGAACCGTTCGCCGCCTCGCTCGGCGCCGCCGCGTCGAACGGCCTCGCGCGCGAGGGCGCCGGCGCGCGAACCTCGGCTGCGACGACGGCGGCGCCGAGCGACGACGACGCGATCCGCGTCGAGGTGAACGACAAACTGTTCCGCGTGCGCTTCGTCGACTTGCCGGCACCGCGGGGCACGCCGGCAGGCGGTGCGGCACCCGCCAAGCCGGCGCCGAAGAAGGGCGGCTCGACGCGCACCTCCGCCGCCGCCGGAAACGACGTCGTCGCACCGATGCACGGCGTCGTGGTGGAGATTCCGGTTGCGCCGGGCGCGAGCGTGAACGAAGGCGACGTCGTTGCCGTGATCGAGGCGATGAAGATGATGAACGAGATCCGCGCACACAAGGCCGGGACGGTCGCGGCCGTGCACGTCGCCGCGGGCGCGACCGTCGAAGCGCGCACGCCGCTGGTGACGCTCGCATGAGCTTGCTGGTTCTGCGCGCGGCCTTGGCGATCGGGTTTCTGATCGACTTCGTCGTCGGCGCGGTCTCGCTGCTCGCGCCGCAGCTGCTGCAGCCGCTCTTCGACGTTCCGATCAAGGACCTCATGACCGCGCAGATCGCCGGCGGAGAGCTCGTCGTCGCGGCGCTCGTCTACGCCCTAGCGTTTCGCGATCCGGCCCGCTTCCGCACGCTGCTGTGGATCTGCGCGCTCGATCAGCTCTTCGCGGTTGTGCTGCCTTCGCTCGGAATAGCGCGCGGCGATCTTCCGGGAACTTGGAAAGTCGTCGCGCCGATTCCGTTCCAAGCGCTGCTGGCGCTGCTCTTCGTGGTGTATGCGGTGCGGCGCACCCCGTCGCCGCAACCGACGTAAACGACCCCGCTACGTTCCGTCGTACGCTCGCTGCAGCTCGCCGACGTCGAGCTTCACCATGCCGAGCATCGCCTTCATCGCGCGGCTCGCTCCCTCTGCATCAGGTCCGCCGATGAGTTGCTGCAGCACGCTCGGAACGACTTGCCACGAGACGCCGAAGCGGTCTTTGAGCCAGCCGCACTGCACGGGCTCCCCGGCGCCTTCGAGCAGCTTCTCCCAATAGTAGTCGACTTCGGCTTGGTTCTCGCAGCGCACGAAGAACGAGATCGCCGGCGTGAACGTATACTCGGGCCCGCCGTTCAGCGCCAGAAAGCCTTGTCCGTCGAGCTGGAATGGGACGACCATGACCGAACCGGGCTCGGCCAGGCCTTCGTCGCCGTACCGGCTGACGTCGCCGTCGATCTTCGAGTTCGGAAAGATCGAGACGTAGAACCGCGCAGCCTCTTCTGCATTGTCGTCGAACCACAGAAACGGAACGATGCGCTGCGTGGCTGTGCTTTCTTGCGCGATCGTCATGGCGCGGTGATCAGCCATTCGTTGCCGAAGCGGTCGACGACCATCGCGAACCGACCACCCCAGAACGCGGGCTCGAGCGGCATTACGAGCTTGCCGCCGTCCGCGAGCGCCGTGACGATGCGCTCGGCGTCCGCGCCGTCCACTTCGTTGAGCGCGAGGGAGATGTTGCCCGCGTCCGGGTCGACTGTCTTCACTTCACGCCCGTCGGAGGCGAAGAACTTGACGCCCGGGGCGGTGAACGACGCGTGCATGATGTTGTTGGCCGCTTCGGGCGGAGACTGATCCTTCATCGGCGAGTCTGCGACGCGCATCGCCTGGTAGCTGCCGCCGAAGACGGACTTGTAGAAGTCGAGCGCCTCTTGGCAGCGCCCGTAGAAAAAGACGTACGGTACCAATTCCATGTCAGAATCCTTTTCGCAGTGAAGCTAACGGTTAAGCGGCGACGCGAAGCGGCCGGTTCGCACCAGCGTCGGAAATCGACGCACGGGCGGGCTGGTCCTTCGCAACCGGCAGGGACGGGAACCTTGCACTGAAGCTTCGCCTCTCTTCGGCCGAAAAAAGACGGCCCCCGCGCGCCGCGAGAGCCGCCCCTTTCGCTCACCGAGGGTTAGATCTTGATGCGCGCCTCGATGTACATGTTGAATGGGAAGGCGGGGAAGAGCGGGTCGTACGGCGTCGCCAGGAACGGCTGCAGAGTGTTCCCGGGATTGTACTGGTTCCCGATGGGCTGCGGGCCTGAGCCTGCCCCGTACGTCGCGACGTAGTTACACGCGTGGTTGATGCTGAACGGCAGCCTGGTGCCGCCGAAGCAGCGGTTGATGATGTTCGCGAAGTTGCCCACCAGCGTGACACGCTTGTTCAGATCGTAGGTGATCTGCGTGTGCAGCAGCAGCTCGCCCGGAGCGACGAACGCGCCAACGTTGTCAAAACGCCGCGTGTACAGGTCGGGAATCGCAAAGTTGCTCCCGCAGGCTATCTGGTTGTACGGAGACCCGGCTCCGCCATACGGGTACCGCGGGTCGTTCGCGGTCGTGCCCGGCAGGATCGCCGAGCTCGTCGGCGATGTCGTACACGCGCTCGGGTCGATCCCAGGGGTCGAGAGCGGCACGCCGAAGCGGATTCCGCCTTCGTATTGCAGTGCGGGAGTGATGGCGAGCGGACCGTGCTTGTACTGAAGCAAGAACGTCGCCACGTACGGAGCGTCGAGCGCTGAGTAGCCGCCTGCGGTGACCCCGCCGGGGAACGTGCTATAGGTTGCGTAGTTGCCGTTGACGTCCATCAGCGGCTGGAGCGGTGCGTTGTAGTAGGGATTCGCGGGAGAGCCGGCAGAGCACGCCGGGTCCGGCTTTCCGGCGGTCGCCGGATTGAGCACGGTTCCGGCCGCGTTCGTGATCGTCGGGAAGTAGCACGGCGCACCACCGCCCGCTTTGGTGAAGCTGTTGTACTGGGCGATGTTGGCGTTGAAGCCGTCGATGATCGTTCCACCGTTGCCCAGCTTGGTGTAGTTGATATAGCTGTTCGTGTACGTGAACGCGAGCCGAGCCGCTAAACCGTTTCGCGAGAAGTCGCCCTTGTCGACCTCGAGCTCGATCCCTTCCGAAGTTTGGCGGCCGACGTTCAAGCCCGAGATAAAGCTCGTCTTTTGGTCCAGGTAGAAGTTCTGAATCTGGTCCTGCGTCTTGCGCAGGAACGGCGTGAACTTCACGGACGTGTTTCCATGGAATTCATGCTCGAACGAGAAGTCATAGTTGTTCGAGATTTCCGGGCGCACCGCGTGCATCGGCGTAGTCGGCAGCCCGAAGCGGCCGAAGCGCGCCAGCGAGGCGACGTCGTTCTGCTGCAGGAAGTTGTACTGCTCGAACGCGCCGTTGGGTGCCTGAACGTACCGCCCGTAGCTACCCCGAACCACGGTGTTCGGGCTGACGGTGTACGTGAAGCCGAGCCGCGGCTGCAGCTCACCGTACGACTCCATCTGACCCGGGCCCGGATTCACCAGCTGCGCGGTCGGATGGAGCACGTTGTACGCGTTGTACCACATCGTGCGCGCCGGCGAGCCCGTGGTGTCTGCGCCGATGAATTGGAACCCGTCGTACCGCAAGCCTAGGTTGAGGCTGAGCCGGTCGATTGGTTTCCACTGGTCGGTAAGCGAGAACGCGGTGAAGCGCGGCTGGACCGTGTTGTACGTTGCGGCTTGCCCGTTCTCGCCAAGGATATACTGGCACTGTCCGGCGCCGCACATGCCACCGTTGATGGTATTCGCGGGAACGACGGTGCCATTGAATCCCTGCCGCAACGTGAACGTCTGCGAGCCCGCGCCGCATCCCACGACCGGTGCGCCAAGGTTCGTGTAGCAGACGCCGCTCAGCGGTGCCGCCGACGAAACGAGCCAGCCGACCGCGCCCGTCCGGCCGAACCCGGCGTTGTTGTCGCGCAACGTGCTCGAGGTCGTGTAGGAGCCCTGGATGGAGATGAGGTGCTGGGCGTTGAGCTGGTCGGAGAACATCGCACTTACGCCACGGGTATGGCTATTGAGCTCGTAGTCGGTCGCGGCGTAACCGAGGTAGTTCATGTTGGCCGACTCCGGCCCGTACTGGAACCAATTGGAGTAGTACGTGTAGCCGTACACCCGGAGAAAAGCCTGCGTTCCGAAGTTTCGCTGGTACTGCAGCTTTACGATCGACTGATTGTTCGTATTTGCGTCGCGAAGGTCGGGTGCAATGTTCGCCCCGGCTGGACGACCTCCCGGCGATGCGGGGAATAAGTAATTTGACACCCCTCCGCCGCTGTAGCCGGGCGGCAGCAGCGAGCCGACGGGCTGTCCGGTGAAGGTAAAGCCGTCGATGTAGGCATGGCTGACGCCGATGCTATCGAGAAAGGCGGCGCCGCCTTGATCGTTCGCCGATGAATATCCCAGATTGGCGAGGAAGTCGTTTTCGTACAACAGCTGCACGTCGTCCCGGTTTCCGTCCTTGCGCGGGATCCCGAAGTGGAAATTGCCAACCGTGTTGCGCACGCGCACTTCGGCTATCCCTGTATTTGATCCACTGTTGATGTCATACGGTCCCAGCACATAGGACTGCGTCGTGCCGCCGTTCGTATAATCTTCGCCGTTCGGGCCGTGGCAGCCGATCGGGGCGGCACTCGGACAGGCATTGAGCGGCCCACCCCACACGGACTGCAGGCTTGCGCCGTTGTAGTTATCGTAGTAGCGGAAACCCTGGTTGTATGCGCCTGCTCCCACATAGTACGAGAACGTGCGCGCTGGGTTGGCCCCGCCCGCTTCAAATGAACCTTTGTTGTAGAAGGTCGGCGTGCCCAGCGCCAACGTGAGGTTGCGCGAGGCCGGCAACGTTCCAGTGCGGATCACCTGGTTGACGTAGCCGGAGAGGCCCTCGGCCTCGGAGTTCGCCGGCGTCGCGCCGGTGTAGACTTGCAGCTCCTGCTGCCCGAGCGACGAGACCGCGCCGGACGGATAGTTATCGAATGCGCGGTTCACGGGCACGCCGTCGATCTCGTAGCCGATCTGATCGTAGTCGCCACCGCGAATCGACACCGTGGCACCATTGCTCGAACCGGCGCCGATGTATCCGGCCTGGCCCGCGCCCACGAACACTCCGGGCACTGCCGAGATTGCCGACCAGGCGCTGTTGAGCGAGCCTCCCCCGCCGACTACGGACGCCTTGTCCTGGACGAGAGCGTTCACCGAATAGACATCGGTAGTAGTGCCTGGTTTGACCAAAGCAGACGCGGCACGCGAGGTGACCGCCCCGATCACCTTGAGTTTCGGCGTCTGCTGCAGCGTCAGGCTGAGCGTCTGGTCCGCCTGGACGGTGACGCCGTTGATGACCGCCGCATCGTACCCCGCCGACGGCGCGACGGAGATCGAATACGTGTCGGGCGCGAGCGAGATGAACGAGAAGCGGCCCGACGCATCGGACGTCGTGCGGGTCGTCTGCGAAGGGCTTTGCGCGGTCACGGCCGCGCCTGCGAGGGGCTTGTTCGATTGAGCGTCGACCACGGTACCGTTGACCGTTCCGGTCGTGCCGGCCAGGGCCGAAACCGGCCCTGCGACGACAAACGTTAACAGCAGCAATACAGCAGTGAAGCCCTGCCGAATCCATTTCGTGGCTCTCATGGGCACCGATCCTTTCAAATCGTACCTTGTCTGCCGTGGCCGGATCCGGGCTCGCGCCTACTCTGCGGTACCGGCGCAGCGAACGAACCGGCGGCGGTCGGGGACGAGTTGAGTATAGCAAGCGAACTTGCTAAAAGGAAGTACTATGCAACAGAAAGTCTTTGTGCTACACCCCGAAGCGTGAGCAGCCGCGCTTACGGGCAGTACTGCGGTTTCGCCCGTGCCCTCGAGGTCGTCGGGGAGCGCTGGGCGTTTCTCGTGGTCCGCGATCTGCTGGTGGGGCCCAAGCGCTTCACCGACCTTCAGAACGGACTGGCCGGCATCCCGAGCAATGTCCTGACAGCTCGGCTCAAGGAGCTGGAGGCGGCAGGTGTCGTTGCCCGGCGGATCGTGCCTCGGCCGGCGCGCGCCGTCGTGTACGAGTTGACCCCGTACGGCGCCGAGCTGGAGGAGATCGTCGTCGGTCTCGGCCGCTGGGGCGCGAAGGCGATGGGCGACCCGCGCGCCCAGGAGATCGTGACGCTCGACTCCCTCATCATAGCGCTGCGCTCGACCTTTCGCTCCGAAGCGGCTCGCGGCGTCCGCGTCGGCTACGAGTTGCGGGCGGGCGAGATCATCCTCCACGCGCGAATCGACGACGGCCGCATCGAGGCCGCTGCCGGACCGCTCCCGCACCCGGACCTCGTCATCGAAGCCGGGCCGGCCATCAAGCTGCTGATGGCGCGCGACATCACGCCCGCACAGGCGCTGGCGGACGGGCTCGTCCGCATCGAGGGCGACCCGCAGCTGTTGGACAGCTTCGTCGAGATGTTCCGGATCGATCCGCCCCCGGCGAGCGGCGCCGCGCGCTAGGCCGCGCGGCCGGGGTGGAAGCGGAGCGCGACGCCGTTCATGCAGTAGCGCAGGCCCGTCGGCTTCGGCCCGTCGTCGAAGACGTGCCCGAGGTGGCCTTCGCAGCGCACGCAGTGCACCTCGGTGCGGTCCCAGCCGAACGTCGCGTCGTGCCGCGTCGCGACCGCGTTCGGCAGCGGCGCCCAGAAGCTCGGCCAGCCGGTGCCGCTGTCGAACTTCGTCTTCGAGGAGAACAGCGCCAGGTCGCAGCCGGCGCACGAGTACGTTCCTGCGCGCTTCTCTTCGTCGAGCGGGCTGCTGAACGCCCGTTCGGTCCCTTCGTGCCGCAGCACGTCGTACGCCTCGGGCGAGAGCAGCTTTTGCCATTCCGCGTCGCTGTGCGTGACGCGGACCCGCGCGGCGCGGGCGACCCCCATGCCGGCGAGGAGCAAACCGGCGATTCCGGTGAGGACGGTGCTTCGCTTCATCTCACCGATAACGATACCGCACCCGCGCCCGGATGTCCGTAACGCGGCTTACGCGCGCGCAGCCGAGACGTAGGGCGGTCGCGCCCGCCCGGCGCACCCTCCGGGTGTGAGCGCTCGCGATCGCAACGCCAGCGGCATCCCGCTGCGGCCGTTCTACGAGGAGCCCGAGCCGCCGGTCCGGCGCGCGCCGCCCGGCGAGTTTCCGTACACGCGCGGGATCCGGCGCGAGATGTACCGCGGCCGCAAGTGGACGATGCGGCAGTACGCCGGCTTCGCGACCGCTGCCGAGTCGAACGCGCGCTACCGCTACCTGCTCGACCACGGCGTGACCGGGCTGTCGGTGGCGTTCGACCTTCCGACCCAGCTCGGTTACGACTCGGACGCACCGCAAGCGCGCGGCGAGGTCGGGAAGGTCGGGGTCGCGATCGACACGATCGAGGACGTCGAGACGCTCTTCGACCGCATCCCGCTCGACGAAGTCACGGTCTCGATGACGATCAACGCGCCGGCGTCGATCCTGCTCGCGTTCGTGCTGGCAGTCGCGCGCCGCCGCGGGATCCCGTTCGAGCGGCTGGGCGGCACGGTGCAGAACGACGTGCTCAAAGAGTACGTCGCGCGCGGCACCTACATCTACCCGCCGGTGCCGTCGATGCGGCTGGTGACCGACCTGATGGCGTACTGCGCGCGCGAGGTTCCGAGCTGGAACACGATCTCGATCTCCGGCTACCACATCCGCGAAGCGGGCTCGACCGCGCTGCAGGAGATCGCCTTCACCCTCGCCGACGCCAAGGCGTACCTGCGGGCGGCGCAACAGGCGGGGCTCGCGGTCGACACGGTCGCACCGCGCATCTCCTTCTTCTGGAACGCGCACAACGACTTCTTCGAGGAGGTCGCGAAGTTCCGCGCCGCGCGCACGCTCTGGGCCCAGATCGTGCGCGAAGAGTTCGGCTCGCACGATCCGCGCTCGCAGATGCTGCGCTTCCACACCCAGACCGGCGGCTCGACGCTGACCGCGCAGGAGCCCGAGAACAACGTCGTGCGCGTCACGCTGCAGGCGCTCGCCGCAGTGCTCGGCGGGACGCAGTCGCTGCACACGAACGGGATGGACGAGGCGCTCGGCCTGCCGACCGAAAAGGCGGCGCGCGTCGCGCTGCGCACGCAGCAGATCATCGCCTACGAGAGCGGCGTCACCGACGTCGCCGACCCGCTGGCGGGCTCGTACTACGTCGAGTCGCTGACCGACGATCTGCTCGCCGGCGCGCGCGAGCTCATCGCCGAGATCGACGCGCAAGGCGGCGCCGTCGCGGCGATCGAGAGCGGCTGGATGCAGGACCGCATCGGCGAGAGCGCCTACCGGGCGCAGCAGGCGATCGAGCGCGGCGAGCAGGTCGTCGTCGGCGTGAACAAGTTCAACGACTCCGCGAACGGCGTGACGATGCCGATTCAGCGCATCGACCCGGCGATCGAGCGCGAACAAGTCTCCCGCACGCGTGCCTTCCGCGAACGCCGCGACGCCGCGCGCACGCAAGCCGCGCTCGCCGAAGTCCGCCGCGTCGCCGAAGGAACGGAGAATCTGATGCCGCCGTTCATCGAAGCAGTCGACGCGGGCGCAACGCTCGGCGAGATCTGCGACGTCCTGCGCGCCGTCTTCGGCACGCACGTCGCCCACGAGCGGATTGCATGAAAAGCTCAAGTTTCCGCCGAACCTTGCTCTCATGAGTGACCGCTTTCGCCCCGATATCGTTATCAGCGACCGCAATAGCGATCCGATCGCGATCGTGGAAGTCAAGCGTGGGACGAGTTATAGTGTTCCGCACTCCGTCGCTCAGTTGGCGCGGTATATGGCGGCGCTCGGCGGGTCTAACACGTTCGCGATCCTCGCGGATCCCCAATATATTCGAGTTTTCCATGGCGACCCGGCGGGCGACAGCAACCCCATAACGATCTCAGCACCGGAAATTCTGCGTCATTATGACGCTGACTATGAATCACAGGAAGTATACGAGTCATACTTAACCAGCCTCGTCGAAGCGTGGCTCAACGATCTTTCGATTCATTGGCAGTCGGAGCACCCGCCTGGCGAAAACCTGCTGCCCGAGGAGCTGGTAACGCGCTTACAGGCGGCGTAAGGTGGTACGTCGGCTCTATGTCGAGACGAACTTCATCATTTCAGTTGCAAATGGTGAGCACGAAGCGAACGACAAGATACTTTCTTCAGCCGATGATGGTCTCATCGAGCTAGCACTTCCGCAAATTTGCTTTGATGAAGCTCTCTCGGCGAGTATCAAGGATCGTGAACGGATGAAGAGCTATCTGTCACCGCTCAGACCCGAGGTCCGCGAGTACGGCCGCTCGCGGCAGTCAGCCACGATTCGTGCGGCCTCAAGCCGGCTGCAGAGTGCCATTCTAGCGATTGAGAAGGCTGACGGAGAGCGCCTGCAGCGCTTGAAGAAAACGATCTCCGTTCTCACGAAGAACGCTCGGCTTCTGCCGGCGGTTCTCTCCAACCTCGATATTGAGGACGAGCTTCTGCGCGATCCATACGACGCAATCATTGCGAAATCGATCGCGGACGAAAACAAGTCGTTGGGTCGCCGTTCGCTGTTTCTGACGGCGAACGACGATTTCGATTCGGACGATCTTCGTACGTTGCTCTTCGGCTCGGGCGTCGAACGCGTGCATCACCCACAGAAGTTCCTTGCAATTCTGCGGGCGCAGAAAACCGACCGGGCCAACTGGGAATGATCGACGCCCCGATCGACCATGTCGCGGTGGTGGTGAAGGATCTCGAGGCGGCGGTTCGGCTGTACACGCAGACGCTTGGCTTCAGCCTGGTTTACCGCGAGATCGTGGCCGATCAGGGCGTCGAGGCGGTCGGGGTGCGGACGGGGGACGCGGTGATCGAGCTGCTGCGGCCGCTGAGCGAGGAGTCGCCGATCGCGAAGTACCGCGGCGAGGCCGAGACGAAGCTGCACCACACCGCATATCGCGTCGTCGAGCTGCGCGGTGAGCTCGCCCGGCTCAAGGCTGCCGGGGTGCGGCTCATCGACGAGGAGCCGCGCAAAGGCGCGCACGGGAACACCATCGCGTTCCTGCATCCGAAATCCACTGGTGGCGTGCTCATCGAGCTCTGCCAGCGCGAAGACGTTTAGACCGGACATTCGACTCTCAAGCGGGGGAACCGTCGCTCGCATCGCGGCGTTACCCGGATATGCGCGCGGACGGGTTTCTTCGAATCGCAGCAGCGTTCTTGGCACTGGCGTCCCTGGGCGCATCGCCGGAACCCGTTCCCGCCCCGAGCCCGCCCGACGCGAACGCGATCTTCGACAACGTCCGTAAGACGTGGGGCGCCGGCGCCTATCCGCGTTATGCGGAGTACGCCGCGGTCGTCTCGTTCCACAACGGCCCGAAGTTCGTGCGCCGATCCTGGGAAACGACTGAAGACTTGCGGACGGGCCTGATCTACTCGCACGCGTTCGCCCGCGAAGAGCAGGCGACCCCGAACGTGCCGCACGGGATCAACGTCTTCATTCCGTTCTTGGGGAACCTGAACAAAGAGCACGTTCCGGACCCGATCGGTCAAGTCGCGTTTGCGATCGATCAGGACTACGGGTTGGCCCCGACCGCGCGCAAGTTCACCGCGACGAGCTCGACGTCGGTGTTGGACGCGCAGCGCTCAGCGCTCCCGGTCATCGGCCGGACGGGAACCGTCGCGCGCGACTACGCGGTGACGCTGATCGAAACGGTCACCGACGAGCAAGGACCGGAGTACCATCTCGGGCTCAAAGCACTGCGCGATCCCGCGCACCACCGGCTGCGCGAACTGTGGGTCGACGGCGCGACGTGGGCGCCGGAAGAGGCGCTCGTCGACGGGATCAGCGCGCGTGCGCCACTCAACAGGGTGCAGTGGCGGGTCGAGTACCGCCAGAACCAAGGCGCGACGTACATCGCGCGCGAGACCGCGCTCGCGCCGATCGACTACTTCGGCGTAGCGGTTCTGAAGGACGTGACGATCGCGTTCGACGAGGTGAAGCTCACGTCGCACCGGTCGTTCGGCCTCGGCTTCTCGAAGAACGTTCCGCTTAGCGAGCCGTGATCGCGCTCGCGCTCGCGCTCCTGTTCGACGTCACTCCCGCCGCGCCGACGGGCGCGGACGCCTTGTTCACCGCAGCGCGCCGCGCGCGCTCGGAGAGCGCGTACCCGCACTACGCCGTGTATGCCACGGTCGTGCGGTTCCGCCACGGCAACCGTCCTGTCGTGAGTACCTGGGACACCATCGAAGACTTGCGCCGCAGGCTGGTGCGCGCCCGCGCGCTCCCGCGCGAGGAAGCAGCGCACCCGCACGTCCCGCACGGCATCAACGTTTCCGTAAACGCCGGACCGAGCGGATTGCTTCCGGTCGGCGTGTTGCCCAAGGTCGGAACGGTCCTCAACCACGAATGGGAAAGCGATCCGATCGGCCAGCTGACGTTTGCCGTCGACCAGGACTTCGGCATCGCGCTCGACGCGCCGCCGATCACCGCGACCGCCGACATGAGCGCGGTCGCCGCGAGCGTCACGACACTGTCGCGCATCGGCCGCACCGGAACGATCGCGCGCATCTACGAAGTGACCGATCTCGGCGACGTCGACGAGAACGGCGTGCTCCTGCACCATCTCGGGCTGCGCCCGCTGCGCGATCCGCGCCGGTACCGCTTGCGCGAGCTGTGGGTCGTCGCCGCGACCTCGCTCCCCGTCCGCGCGATCGTGGCCGGAATCGGCAACCACGGGCCGCTCGACGGCGTTCGCTGGCGCATCGACTTCACGCAAATGCAGGGCGGGACGTATCTCGCCCGAGAGACTGCGCTCGAGCCGCTGAACACCCGCGACGGACGCCTCGACGACGTGACGATCAGCTTCGAAGAGCTCCGCCCGACGAACCGGCTCACGTCTCTGGAATCGCTCGGACTCTCGGGCCAGGTCGGAACGACGGACCCTTAGCGCGACGCCGCCGGCGCGAGGCGCACGTCGAGCTCGGTTTCGAAGGTGCGATCCCAAGGCAGCGTGATGGTGAAGCCGGCGTCGCGGAACTGCGGCTCGATTCGTGCGAGCAGGTCGAGCCCCTCGCGCCAGAGCAGCGCGCGGTTCTCCGATGCGGCGTGCTGCGCGACGCCGGGCGGCAAGTAGGTGTGGTCTTCGATTCCCGCCGCGGACAGGTCCGTGTTGAGCTGCGGGCGCACGTCGGCGTGAAAGGCGACGTCGTCGACGTAGCGCATGAACGTGAACGTCGCGTGCGCGTTCGCGTCGTACGTTCCGAGCCGGCGGCCGGCGAAGACGGCGATCGCCTCAGGGAGCGCGGTTCCGACGGTGTTGGCGACCGTGTTCCACGAAGCGAACGACGTCACGTAGCCGGCGACGCGGCGCTCGATCAGGTCGTTCATGAGCTCCCGCTGCTGCGCGTAGTCGTTCGTCGCCAAAAACGAGAGGTCGGCGACGGCGGTGAGCGGCAGCGGCCGGACCGAAGGGGGCCTGGAGTGCGGCGCAACCTCGCCGTAGATGCGGTTGACGAACGTCTCTTCGTCGTCCGCGCTCGTGTTCGGGACGCGCAGGTAGAGATCGATGTCGGCGGGCTCGCCGGCGCCCGCGGGGACGGCGCCGCAGGTTCGGATCAAGTCGCCGATCGTCGTCGCGATCGGCGCGAACTCGAGCGGATCGTTCACGCTCGCGCCGTCGGCGCGCGAATAGATCGTTCGCACGCGCGGCGCGGCACCCGCCTCGCGCGCGAGCGCCGCCGAGACGAGCGTCATCGCCAGCTCGTCGGCGCCCGGCTCGATCGACGCGCGCGACGGCGGCAGCCACCTCGCCGCGAAGGCGCGCAGCGCGGCGAGGTCGCGCAAGTGCAGCCCGACCGGACCCGCGTCGTCCTGACCGAGCACGACGCGGTCGAACCCGCCTTCCGCGGCGATGCGCAACGCGAACAAATCGACGTCGCGGTTGCGTGCGCGCGTGTCGAGATATGCGTCGAGCGCCGGGCCGAGCTGCGCGCGCAGCGTCGCCGCGTACGCGCGCTGCTCGGCGGTTTGCGGCGGGTCGGGCAGCCCCGCATACTGTTGGATCGGTCCCCACACGTCGGGGCCGGCGAACGGAAACGAGGCCGCCGCGCCGAGTCGCGGCAAGCCGGTCGGCGCCAGCCGCATTACCGTGCCGAACACCGCGAACGACGCGTCCGGGCGCGACGCGCGAAACGCCGCCACCTCTTGCAAGCGCGTGTACGCGAGGGCGCGCGTCACGCCGGTCACACGCGAGGCGACCAGCCCGCCGTACACCATCATGTCGCTCGAGACGACGTACGCGCGCGCGTCGCGCGGCGCAACGTCGCGCAGCCAGCGCGCGATCGCGGCCGGATCGCCCGGCGTGAGATACCGCCCCAGCGCCGGGCGCGGCGGCTCCGCGACCCGCACGCCCGCGATCGTTCCGAGGAGCCGTGGAAGCTGCGCCGTGACGGGCCGGTCGTCGAGCGGGACGACGACGAACGTCAGGGCCAGAAACGACGAGAACAAGCCCGCGAGCGAATGCACCGCGGCGCTCGTTCGTCATCGAGCCGAATTAACTCTTGAAGCCGTACAGGCCGCGGCCGCGCGGGTCGGCGACGTAGATCTTGTAGGCTTTGCGCACGCCCAGCGACTGGGTGAACTCGACGTGGACCGGCGTGTTCGGCTTGAGGTCCTTCGTCTGCACGCTCTTGCCGTTCTTGAGCAGCGTGGCGAAGTTCGGCGCGTAGAGGAACGAGAGGTCCGCCGGCACGCCGTCGATGCAGTGCACGCGGATGTTCGTGTCGGAGACGTGACGGACGTAGCCGTGGCAGTCGCGGATCTTGCCGCCCGGGACGGCGGCGCTTTGCCTCTGCGTGACCTGCGCCGAGGCGGCGACCGTCGCCGATGCCGCGAGCGCGAGCGCGGTCAGCGCGGGAAGCGAACGGCGGAACGAGGCGAAGAGCATGGTGTGAGGTTCCTTCCGTGATCGAATGCCGCACGATGGCCGGCGCCGAGCGCTTCGACGCGTTCGCGCTGATGAAGCGCTTTCGCGAGGAGTCTGCGGTCGGCGACGCCCTGGCGCTGTTCGTCGACCGCCCGGACTACGGGTTCGTGTGGCTGGCGTACGACGACGGTATACCCGCGGGCTGCGTTTCGGTCTCCTTCGCGATCTCCAGCGAAACCGGCGGTCTGGCGGCGTGCCTGCGCGATCTCTGGGTCGTCCAGGACCGTCGCCGGCACGGCATCGGTTCAGCCTTGCTCGCGACGCTGCGTGGACGCCTCGACCAGCTCTCCGTCAGCCAGATCGAAGCCGTGATTCCGCCCGAGGCGGCGTTGCAAGCGTTCTTCGCGCGCTTGAACTACGCCGCATGCGAGGCGGCGCGCGTGACCTTCAGGCTCCGATGACGCTCGACAGGCGACCGCGCGCCTGCTGCAGCAATCGCTCCGCTTCGGCGCGGTCGACGCCGCGCCGCGCCATGACGATCGCGGTCTTCACCGAGCCGCCTGCCGCTTCGAGCAGAGCGCGCGCGTCCGCCTCGCCGGCCAGGTCGCGCACCAGCCGCTCGCTGCGCGCGCGCAGCTTGGCGTTCGTCGCGACGACGTCCACCATGCGGTTGCCGTAGGTCTTTCCTAGCCGGATCATCGCGCCGGTCGAGATCGTGTTCAGCACGATCTTCTGCGCCGTCCCGGCCCGCATCCGCGTCGAGCCTTGAATCGGTTCGGCGCCCGTCGCCGCAACGATTCCGACGTCGGCCTCGCGCGCCAGCGCGCCGTTCGGCGCGTTGACGATCCCCACCGTTCGCGCCCCGCGCGCCCGCGCGGCCACCACGGCGGCCCGCACGAACGGCGCGCCGCCGCTCGCCGAGACGCCGATCACCAGATCGTCCGCGCCGACGTCCTCGACGCTGCGCGCGCCCGCGTCCGCGTCGTCTTCCGCGCCTTCGACCGCGCGCCGCAGCGCGCCGTCGCCGCCGGCGATGCGCGCCTGCACGAAGGCGGGGTCGACGCCGAACGTCGGCGGCAGTTCCGCCGCGTCGAGCACGGCTAGGCGCCCGCTCGTTCCTGCGCCGATCAGCACGACGCGGCCGCCGCGCTCGAGCGTCTCGGCGAAATACGTCGTCGCCAGCGCGATCTGGTTGACGGCGGCGAGCGCGGCGTCGACCGCACCGCGATGGCTCTCGACCAGCACGCGCGCGAGCGCGACGTCGTCGAGGCGGTCGATCATGGCGGTCGCCGGATCGAGCGTTTCGGTGGCGGGAAGGTCGCTCACGCGGAGGCGAGCCGTTCGGCGAGCCGCAGCGCGCCGCGGACCGGCTCGTCGCCGCCTTTGACGATCGCGGCGCCCGGAACGTCGCCGATCAGCCGCGTCTCGAGCAGAAACGAGAGCAAGCTGTTCTCGCGAAACAAGCCGCCCGCGAACGCGATCGCGGGCGATTTGTCGAGCAGTTCGACCGCGCGCAGCGCCGACTTCACGAGATCGCCGAGGTCCTGCGCGGCTTGCTGCACGATCTTCGTCGCGGCACGGTTTCCCTTGTCGGCGAACGCGATGATGCTAGGCGCCATCGCCGCGATCTTCGACGGCTGCACAGGCGCGTCGTACAGCGCTGCGACGAGGCGCTCCCGATCGGGCGCCTCCAGGACTCGCGCGACGAGGTCGGCCGTCTCGTCGCGCGTCGCGCGCCCGTCCAGTACTCGGCCGTACAGCTTCACCGCCTGCATTCCGATCCAGAACGCCGAGCCTTCGTCGCCGGCGAGATATCCGAGGCCGCCGACCCGCTGCGCGCGATCACCGTGTTCCGCGTACGCCGTCGAACCCGTGCCGGCGATCAGTACCGCGCCGTCACCGTCGGGAACGGCCGCGCGCAACGCGATCGCGGCGTCGTCGCCGACGACGACGCGCGCACCATGAAACGCCGCTTCAATGAGCTCGCGCAAGCCGTTCGCCACGCGCGCACGTCCGGCGCCGGCTGCGCCGGCGTAGATTGCATTCGGAGTCTCACCGTGCAGCACGTCGCGAATCACCTTGACGATCACGTCGGCGGCGTCGTCGATGCCGATCGTCGTCGCGTTCGCAGCGGCACCGCGCGACTCGCGAACGAATGCGCCGTCTTTCGAGAGAGCGGCTACGGTCGAGGTTCCTCCGGCGTCTACGCCTACACAGATCACTTCGGCTCAGCTTCTCCGCTTGGCGGAACGCTCCGCCCAGGGGGATCGGGGTTGGGCGAGTGGGGGACATGCCGGCGGCGGGCACGCTCCCTCCGCGCTTCCTGCGCTGCGGTCGCTACCGCTCCGTTCGCTCCCGCCATCCTGGCTCCGCGAACTCCGCGAGTACCCGCCACCGGCATATCCCCCACCCGCCCCGGCACGATCGGGCTTCGCTTCCTCGGCACGATTCCTGCTCGCGTGTTCGCGTTGCGATCATTCTTCTTGAAACGTCTCGAGTAGCGCGTCGAGGTGGTGTGGCGCAATTGCGCCGAGAACGCGCGCTCCTCGCGCGCCCGTGACGTGCGGCAAGCCGGCTGCACGACCGCGCAACGTCGTGTAGCCGAGGACCGCGAAGGCCAACGCTTCTTTCGCGTCCGCGTCGATTCCGAATTCGTCGGAGATCGATACTTGCAGGCCTGGTAATTGCGTTCGCAAGCCTTCGACGAGAGCGTTATTGCGCGCGCCGCCGCCGCTGACGATCAGCAGGTTTGCATGCGGTGCCATCGCGCGGAATGCGTCCACGACGCTGCGGACGGTTAATGCGGTCAGCGTCGCGACGGCGTCGGCGAACGGCAGCGCGTCGAGCTCGGGGCGCCAGCGCGCGACGTACGGCGCGCCGAATTCTTCCCTCCCGGCCGTTTTCGGCAGAGCGCGGCGGAAGTACGGGTCGTCGAGCATGCGGGCGAGTATGGCTTCGTTCACGGCTCCGCTGCGAGCGAGCTTGCCGTCCTCGTCGTAGCGCTGCGCACCTTCCGTTCTCAGCGCTACGTAGGTGTCGATCGGGAGATTCGCGGGGCCGGAGTCGAACGCGATGCCCTCGGGGAGGACGGTCATGTTGGCGATGCCGCCGAGGTTCAAGGCGACGCACGGCGCGTGCTCGGCGAACAGGATCGCGTCGACGAAGGGGACCAGCGGCGCGCCGGTGCCGCCCGCCGCCGTGTCCGCGCTGCGAAAATCATAGATCACCGTCGCGTTCGTGCGCTCGCGAATGCGAAACGCGTCACCGAGCTGCAGCGTGTGGTGCGCCGCGCCGTCGTGCGCCAGCGTGACGCCGTGCGAGGCGACCGCGTCGAGGTGCGTGCCGGCGGCAACGCTGCGCACCGCGTCGCCGAACGCTTCGCCGATCGCGGCGTGCAGCGCGGAAAGCTCGAGCGCGCCGACCGGGGCCGGCGGATACGCCGCGATGATCCGCGCGCGCAGTGCTTCGTCGAACGGCACGGTGGCGAAGCGTTCGCTCTGCACGCGGACGCTCTCGCCGGCGGTGGTCACCTCGCAGACGGCGACGTCGATCCCGTCGAGCGACGTGCCGGAGAGAACGCCGGCGATCTTCACGACGCCGCGGCGCCCGCTTCGCGCAGCCCTGTTGCAGCATCGACGGCAGCGACCGCTGCGTCGGCGACGGCGGCGCGAATCGGGCGGAGGTCCGTGCGGCCGAAATGCACGGCGTTCGTGAGCAAGACGACGTTCAGGTCGCGCTCGGGATCGATCCACATCGACGTGCCGGTGAAGCCAGTGTGGCCGAACGTGTTCGGCGACATCAGCGGGCCGCACGAGTTGTCGTCGTTCGTCTTCAGCGCCCAGCCGAGGCCGCGCCGCAGCACCGGATCCCAGGCTTGCTCGCGCACCGCTTCGCGCGCCAAGCCGACGTCGAGCGGGGTCGGGCGGTTGCGAAGCGCGGCGAGATACCACTCGCCGAGCAGCGCGACGTCGTGCGCGGTTCCGAACAGGCCGGCGTGGCCGGCGACGCCGCCCATCAGGTGCGCTTTCTCGTCGTGAACGTCGGCTTGGACCCTGCCGCGCCAGGCGTCCGTCTCGGTGGCCGGCGTCGTCGTGCGCTCGCGGCCGCGCGGCCGATAGGCGATCGACGTCGCGCCCCACGCGTGCAGCGTTTGCTCGACGGTGCGCGCGAGCGTGCGGCGCGCGGCGCGGGCGAGGATCGCGCCGAGCGCGATGAAGCCGAGGTCGCTGTAGATCACCTTCTCGCCGGGCAGCGCGGCGAGCGGTTCGGTCAAGGCGAACCGTTCGACGTCTTTGTCGAGCAGCGTGCGGTAGTCGGCGCCGCTCTTGAAGCCGGCGTCGTGCGCGAGGATGCGGCGCAGCATGATCGCGGCGTGCGGCGTGCCGCGCCATTCCGGAACGAGCGTTTCGAGCGATCCGTCGAGCGAGAGCTCGCCGCGCGCGACCAGGTTCAGCGCGATCGTCGACACGAAGACTTTGGTGATCGAGGCGAGGTCGAAGCGCGTGTCGTTGTAGACCGGAACGGCGGGCTCGTCCGCCCGCGTCCGGCCGAAGGCGCGTTCGTAGCGCAGGCGCCCGCCTTGCTCGATCCGGACGACCGCGGCGCTGAAGCGCGTGCCGAGCGCGGCGCGAACCGCCGCGCCGGCTTCAGCGAACAGCGGCGTCCTCGGCGATGCGGACCGGCAGCTCGCCGCGCGGCTCCGCGCGGCCGGTCAGCACGTCGGCGCAGCCCTCGAGCGAGATGGCCTGCGTGCCGTAGATACACATGATCCGGCGTGCTTGCGGCCACAGCGCCGCGTCGTACGGTGAGCGCGCGGAGACGATCAGCGCGTCGGGTGCGAGCTCCAGAATGCGCGCGACCGCCGCGCTCTGCGCGGCGTGCAGGTGCGCGTCGCGAGTGACGATCGCGAACTCGCGGTCGCCGAGCGCCGGAACGTGTTCCAGGAGCAGGTCGACGTCGTCGCTTTCGGGCTCGAGCGGGACGCGCATCACCTCGCTTTTCACGCCGCGGCGCCGCAGCGCGGCGCTGAGCGAGGGTGTTTCTTCCACGCGCTTTCGGGCGCCGGAGAGCGCCGCGTTGTCGGTGGCGGTTCCTTCGAACGAGATGACGGTGACCGCTTTGTGCGGGCGCAGTCGCGGCTCACCGCGCAGCACGGTGACGGCGCGGCGCGCGGCTTCGAGCGGCGCGTCCTCGTCGACGGGGCCCTCGTATGCGGCGCGGTTTGCGAGGTGCTCGCGCAAGCGACGGATGCGCGCGTGCGCTTCCTGCAAGCGCGCCAGCGGAATCTCGCCGTCGTCGACCGCCGTGGCGATCGCGGCGGCGGCTTGGTGCGCGAGCTCGAGCCGGTGGCTGATCCACAAGAGATCCGCGCCGGCGGCCAGCGCGAGGACGGCGCCGCGCACGGTGCCGACGCCGTGTGCGATCGCGTCCATCTCGAGGCAATCGGTCGCAATGACGCCATCGTACGCGAGCTCGCCGCGCAGCAAATTTGTCAGCACGGCGGGCGAGAGCGTCGCGGGGCGTTCGGGGTCGAACGCTTCGACGACGACGTGTGCGGTGAGCACGAGGGATACCGCGCCGGCCGCGAGCACGCGCCGGAACGGAATCAGATCGCGCGCGCGCAGCGTCGCCGCGTGGGCGTCGATACGCGGCAGCGCGACGTGCGAGTCCTCGGCGGTCGAGCCGTGGCCGGGGAAATGCTTCACGGCCGCGGCGACGCCGCCGCGTTCGAGACCGCGCGCGAACGCGCCGGCCAACGCGGCGACGCGCTCGGGATCGTCGCCGTACGCGCGCGTCGCGATGACCGTGCTGCGCGGCTGCAGCGCGAGATCCGCGACCGGCGCGAGGTCGGCGCTGATCCCGAGGCGCGCGAGATCGCGCCCGAGCAGCGTGCCGAGCCGTTCCGCCAGCGCGGCGTCGCCGGCCGCGCCGACCGCCATCGCGGACGGAAGCTGCGCGACGCCGTGCTGCAGCCGCTCGACGCGGCCGCCTTCTTGATCGACCGCGATCAGCGGGGGCGGCGCACCGCTCGCGCGCAGCGCGGCGACGAGCGCGCGCAGCTCGTCCGTCGTGCCGACGTTGCGCGCGAACAGGATGAACGCGCCCGGTGCGAAGTCGCGCAGCGCGCCGAGCGGGACGTCGGCCAGCGTGCTGCCGGGAAAACCGACTCCGATCACGCCGCGTGCGAGCGCCAGCGGATCAGCGGGGAGCGTCATGCGTCGCGCTTCGACGCCTTCCGCGCGCGAACCCGGCGCTCAGTGCTTGATCAGGCGGATGATCTGCGCGACCAGCTTGCCGGCCGTTTTCGAGATGAAGATCTGCACCTTCGATCCCTTCGCGACGTCGGTGATCGAATGATAGCCGGGATCGTCGGACTGCACGCTCGTCGTCGGCATCGTGGAGACGTCGACGCGGCCCTGTCTCGTCGATTCGACCGTCACCACGCCGCGCGAATAGTCGACGTTCGTCACCTTGCCTTCGATCACGCCGCCGTCGCGCGCCGCAGCAGTCGCCGCCGCGGTAGGCGCCGGCGAAGGCGCCGCCTGCGCCGCGGCAGGGACGAGAAACAGGCCCAAAACTAGAACCACGACGAGGCGGGGCATCACCCTGTGATAACGCATGGAAGCCTTAGGTTCGTTTCGGCGGCGCAGGCCCGATCGTCCCCACCGAGCGGAAATATGCTTCGCGTGCGCCGGGCTCGCCCGCTTTCGCGCGCGCCCGCGCCGTCCGCGCTTCGACGATCGTGTCGTCTTGCGCAACTTTACCGCCGAGCACCAGCCGCAAAGCGAGCAGCGCCTCGTCGGCGGCCCGGGCGCCGACCGTCTCGAGCGCGCGGTAGAACGGCTGTGCGCGCGGATCGGCCGAGCGCTCTTGCAGCGCGGCGGCGATCGCGTCGGCCTTGCCGGGCCGGCCGTCGAGGAGGTAGCCGTCGAGAGGGTGCAGTTCCACCGGGATGCGATTCGCGGTGCGGGCTGGTGCGCTTGCCGCGGCGTTCGCGACCCTCGCCGCCGCGCCGCCGTCCGATCCGCTCGCGGCGATCGCTGAAGCGAGCGGCCACCCTGCCGTGCTGCACTTCCGCGCCACCGGCACGCACGTCGAGGAAGGCCGCACCGTCGTCACGACGTTCGACCAGCTCGGGACGGCGGCGCTGATCCGGCGCTGCGTCGCGGGCGTCTGCGGCGGCACTTGGTTTGACGGCTCGCGGCGCTGGACGTTCGGGCTCAACGACGTCCCGCTTCCCGAGGAGGTCGGTGCGGCGACGCTCACCGAGCGCACGCTCGCGGCGGTCGCCTCGTATGCATTCGCCGAGCCGGCTTTCCGCGCCGGCGGCGGGACAGCCGTGCGGGCGGCCGACGGGCGCTGGCGAGTGCGGGCGCCCGACGGCGCCGAGCTGCTGGTGACGCTCGACCCGGCGAGCCGCACCGTCCGCCGCGTCGAGCTTCCCGACGGCAGCCCGGTCGCGGTCTATGTCCGCGACACGCGCGCCGGCGGCGGCGTCTTCCCGCTCGACCGGGCCGGGCCGTTCGAGGCCGGACGGCTGGATCAGGTCACCGTGGTCCGCGAGCCGCTCGCGCCGCCGGCCGGCGTTCCCGTGACGCTCACCGGCGCGGGCACGTTGGAGCTTGGCTCCGAGCCGATCCCCATCGTTCCGTGCACGGTGGGCGGCAAGCGCGCGCGCTGTCTGCTCGACAGCGGCGCGACGCCCAGCGCGGTGACGCTGAGCGTCGCCGAGGCGCTCAACTTGGAGCCGCACGGCGAGCTGGAGATCTCCGGGCTGGCGCGGTTCGCGACCGGCTTCGTCGAGGCCGGGCCGCTGGCGCTCGGCCCGGCCCGGTTCGAGCGCGCGAAGTTCGCCGTGATCCCGCCCTCGAGCGCGGCCAGCTTCGACGTCGTCGTCGGAAGCGATCTCATGGCTCGGCTGCGACTCGTGTTCGACCGCAGCCGGGGAACCGTGCGCGTTCTGGCCGCCGGCTCGTCGGCCGCCTCGGCGTCCGCGGCGAAGCTGACGTTCCGGTCCGGCTCGCCGGTGCTCCGGACGACGGTGGGATCACGCGAGATGCCGGCGCTTCTCGATACGGGGGACCAGGCGGTCCTCTCGTTCGGCTACGCCGCGTACCGTGAGGGAACGCAGTGGCCGGTCGTGTCGCGCGGCGAGGTGCTCGGGGTGGGCAGCGCCGGCGAAGACGCGTTCTTCGTCGAGGTCCCGGACGTTCAGGTCGGGTCGCTGGCGCTGGGGAAGACGCGGGCCCTCGTCCGGCGCACGCAGACCCTCGCGCACGTCGGGATCGGGAGCTGGGACCGCTACCTGGTCGATCTGGACGAAGCGGCCGAGCGGGTGGTGTTCAGCCCTCGCTGATCGACGGGTACGCGGCGTCCGCAGGGTGTCGGTGGGCGCTAGTCCAGGTCGGCTTCGAGCGCTTCGGCAGTCCGCTGCATCACCTTCGCCAGCAGCGCGATCGCGCCGGCGCGGTTCGTGTTGAGCAGCATGTACTGCATGCGGTCGTTGGGGTGCAGCACGACGAAAACGCCCTTGCTGCCCTGCGTGATCGAGTGGAGGATGCGGTCGATGAACGCCTTGTCCTCGTCGTCGAGCTGGACCGCACCGCCCTCTTCCTTGAGGAGGTCGCGGAGGAAAATATCGAGATTCTCTGGGCAATCCATAGCGCGAAAAACACCCTCGTTCGGTACGAGCGTTGTCTTGTTGTGGTATCGGCCGAACGGCGGGAAAGTGAAGGCCCCACGTCAAGACTGAGTAAGGACCCCGAGGGTTCGACCCTGCCGTCGGTGCGGCTCGCTTAGGAAAGAACGATCCGCGTCTGCGCCGCGGTTCCCGAAGGAGGCTGCTACGTTCAAAGGATTCGGCGCGTTCATCGCGCGCGGCAACGTGATCGACCTTGCGGTCGCCGTGGTGGTCGGTGCGGCGTTCACCGCGGTCGTCAACGCGCTGGTGAAAGACCTGATCACGCCGCTGATCGCCGCCTTGGTCGGGAAGCCGGACTTCTCACGGCTCGGCTTCACGCTCAACCACTCGCACTTCCCGCTCGGCGACTTCGTGAACGCGCTGCTGACGTTCGTCCTCGACGCGCTGGTGATCTACTACCTCATCATCGTGCCGCTCCGGGCCGCCGCCGACCGATTCGAGCCGAGCACGCCGGTGATGGCGCAGAAGACGTGCCCCGAGTGCCTGAGCGAGATTCCACAGGACGCGCGCCGCTGCAAGTACTGCACGGCGGTGGTCATACGCGGCGCCGACGCGCGCACTTGAAGCAATGACCGACGTCGTCGTGGTCGGCGCCGGCGCCGCGGGGCTCGCCGCGGCGCGCGTTCTCACGCAGCACGGCGCGTCGGTCGCGGTGCTCGAGGCGCGCGACCGCATCGGCGGGCGGCTGTTCACCCGCGAGGATCCGGCGCTGCCGGTTCCGGTCGATCTCGGCGGGGAGTTCATCCACGGCGCGGTCCCGGAGACGTTCGCGCTGCTGCGCGCCGCGGGCAGCGTGGCGATCGACACCGGCGGCACCTCGTACACCTACGAAGACGGCGCGCTGCGGCTGCGCGACGATCCGTTCGAGATCATCGCTCGGGTCGTGAGCGGCGCGCGCGAGCTGCGCGAGGACGTCAGCGTCGAAGCGTACTTGCAAAGCATCGGCGACGGTCCGGACGCCGAGCGGGAGCGGGGCTACACGCGGATGATGGTCGAAGGCTTCGACGCGGCGGATCCCGCGCTCGCCAGCATCTGCGCGATCGCGGCCGAATGGGGCGACGAGAGCGGGCAAACCTCGCGTCAGTTCCGGCCGCTCGGCGGCTACGCGCGCTTGATGCGCGCGCTGCACGGCGCGCTCGACCCCGCGCGCGCGCAGGTGTCGCTGTCCACCACCGTGCACTTGGTGCGGCGCGAGGCCGGCGCGGTTTGCGTCGACGCGACCCGCGCGACGGGAACGGAAGTTTCGATCGCCGCGCGCGCCGCGATCGTGACGCTGCCGGTCGGCGTGCTGAAGGCGAACGCGGTGCGCTTCGAGCCGCCGCTGCCGCCGCCGAAGCTCGACGCGCTCGCGAAGCTGTTGATGGGCCCGGTGGTCCGGCTCGTGCTGCGCTTCCGCACCGCCTTCTGGGAGCGCGTGCGCGAGGGAACGTATCGCGACGGCTCCTTCTTCTTGCGACCCGAAGGCTCGTTTCCGGCGATCTGGACGCTCTTGCCGCTGCGCGTCCCGCTGATGAACGCGTGGGCCGGCGGGCCGAAAGCCGCGGCGCTCGCGCAGCACGACGAACGCGGCCTCGTCGCCGCCGCGCTGCACGACCTGCGCGTGCTCTTCGGTGAGGAGATCGATCCGGCCGGCGAGCTCGAAGCCGTCTACACGCACGACTGGCAGCGCGACCCGCGCTCGCGCGGCGCGTACAGCTACGTCGCCGTCGGCGGAACCGGCGCTCGCGCCGCGCTCGCCGCGCCGGTCGACGACGTCCTCTTCTTCGCGGGCGAAGCGACCTCGCCGGTCGGCGAAGCCGGCACCGCCGGCGGCGCCCTCCAAACCGGCGAACGCGCCGCCCACGAAGCGCTGGCCATGCTGCGTCTCTAGTTCACGCGCTTTTCGTGGCTTTTCCATTCGCGTTCGCGCAGGACGTATTTTTGGATCTTGCCGGTTGAGGTTTTCGGCAGCTCGCAGAACTCGAAGGTCTTCGGGACTTTGAAGGCGGCGATGCGGGCGCGCATGAAGTCGCGCAGCTCCTCGGCTTCCGCACTGCGGCCGGGCTTCAGCGTGACGAACGCTTTCGGGACCTCGCCCCACTTCTCGTCCGGCACGGCGACGACGGCGCACTCGAGGATGGCGTCGTGCTCGAGGAGCAGCTTCTCCACCTGCTGCGTCGAGATGTTCTCGCCGCCGCTGATGATCACGTCCTTCGCGCGGTCGACGATCTCGACGTAGCCGTCGGGGTGGCGCACCGCAACGTCGCCCGAGTGGAACCAGCCGCCGGCGAACGCGCGCGCGGTCGCGTCGGCATCGGCGTAGTAGCCCTTCATCACGTTGTTGCCGCGCATGACGATCTCGCCTTGCGTCTTCCCGTCGGCCGGAACGTCGTTCGATTCCGCATCGACGACGCGCACGTCGCCGGCGCCGAGCGTCACCATCGGGACGCCCTGCCGGCTGCGCAGCCGCGCTCGCTCGGCGGCGGGGAGCGCGTCCCACTGCGGGCTGTGCCAGGCGCACTCCGTGATCGGGCCGTATGTCTCGGTCAAGCCGTAGACGTGGTGCAGCTCGGCGCCGAGCGCCTCGATCTGCGCGATCGTCGCCGGCGCGGGCGGCGCGCCGGCCGTCGTGACGACGACGCGGTGGGGGAACGGCACGGTGTCCGGATGGTTCACCAAACCGATCAGCACGGTGGGCGCGGCGCAGAAGTGCGTCACGCCTTCGGCGTGCACGGCGTGGTTTATCCCCGCCGCGTCGACCTTGCGCAGGCAGACGTGTGTCGCGCCGGCCGCGGTAACGGCCCACGGAAAGCACCAGCCGTTGCAGTGGAACATCGGGAGCGTCCAGAGATAGACGCTCTCCGGCCGCAGGTTCGCGTGAAAGATCTCCGCGAGCGCGTTCAGGTACGCGCCGCGGAACGTGTACATCACGCCTTTCGGCTTGCCGGTCGTCCCGCTGGTGTAGTTGATCGAGATCGTCTCGTCGCCCGCGCCGGCCTGCGCAGCGCCGGCGCGCGCGGCCAGGGCGGACGGGTCGGCTTCGGCGAGAAAGCGCTCGTACTCGAACGCTCCGTCCGGATTGGATTCGCCCGGCGCAGCGACGCGGACGCGCGGAATCTCGCTCTCCAGCTTGCCGACGAGCCCGTCGAGCTCGTGGTCGTGCAGCAGCAGCGCGGCGCCGCAGTGGCCGAGGATGTAGTCGATCTCGCCGGGTGCGAGGCGCGTGTTCAGCGCGCACAGCACGCCGCCGGCAAGCGGCACGGCAAACGTGGCCTCGAGCACCATCGAAGTGTTCGGAGCCAGCACGGCGACGCGCTCGCCGGCCTGGATCCCCGTCGCCTGCAGCGCCGCGGCGAGCCGCCGCACGCGGTCGAGAAACTCCGGATAGGTCCGCCGCGCCGGACCGTCGACGACGGCGAGCTTGTCGGGATAGACGAACGCCGCGCGCTCCAAGAAGTCGAACGGGTCGAGCACGCGCTGGTGGACGACGGCGGATGCAAGCGTGTCCATGGGAACATGTTCGCAGTCTCGCTCTATGACCCTCGCGAGGCAAGATCCACTCTCCCGAATTACGAGACGCCTACCTTTCGCCGCCAATGAGGAGGGCGGCGCCGACACCCGGCCAAAGGACCTTAGCTAGCCGACCAACTCTACCGCATCCCAGCACGTCGCTATCTCCTAGTCCGCGGACTCATACTGAAGAAATAGGAGAAACTCGGGGTGATGCATCCTCTTTCCGTCTTCGTCGCATATCAATTTGAGAGTCCTCACATTAAGAAAGACGACCGGGACAAAGCGATAGCCTCCGCCATTCGAAAGACTAACGAAAACCTCCGGCGGCGCCATCCGCACCACGAAATCACGTGGGCCGGATTCGGGCTTCGATCGGGCGAGCATATAGGCACGCAGTTGGTCGAAACAATCGCGGATTGCGACATCTTCGTCGCGGATCTTTCTGAGTTCAACCTGAACGTCGTGTTTGAGCTCGGCGTCGCCTATGGACTACAACGGTCGACCGCTAAGAAATTCAGCATCACATATGGGCTCAAACAGCAGACCTTAAAAAAGCTTCTATGGCTCGCACACGAGTCCGTTGATTGGCGAACTTTCCCGGCCGATCTAAGTGGTCTCTATTTTGTACCATATGGGAAGGAACCATTTGCAGACGTTCTTGCTACCAGAATCCCCGAACTCTGTTTAGCGTTGATTGAGGAACGCCAAGAGGCCGATGCCCTACGCACGCTGCGAAAGTTCTGGAACCTTTCCGCCGTCTCTTCGACCGACATTGTATGCTCGGAGATACCCGACGACGTGCGCTCTCCATTTGCCAGCGCGGATAACGCAAACTATATCCGTTACGCGGCGTTTGCCGACCTCGACAGCTTCATCAACCTCAAAACTCGGATCGCCGAAATTTCTCCTGGCGAAATCATACGAGAGTACCTGCCGCGAGAGTACCGCGTATCAAATCACGACAAGTTGATCGTGATCGGTGGACCAGTGTGGAATCCCGTTGCAAAGAATATGCAACGGAGGCTTCCCTTCTATTTCGAAAGCGCGCCAAATGATCAAGACTCTCCCCTGATCGTCGAAAACGCGAAGCGACGCCGTTTGCCACCGGTCCGAAAGAACGACCGAAAGAGAACACTTCTTCGCGATATATCGGTCTTCGCACGTCTCGGAAGCACAAAGATGGTCAGTGGATGCCTAACTTTCGGCGGTTTAAGCGCATCGAAATGTTTCATCGATCGCGAAATTGGCGCAAGCAATGTCTCATATATCGAAGAACGAGTTGATGGTGCTGATTTTGTCGTAGTTTACGAGGCTCATTTGACGGGACTTACAGGTGACGTCTCTACGCCAAACTTTTCCGACCATGAGCCGCTCATACTCATGAAGCGCGATAAACGCAGCGACAACTTTTCGATGGTACTTGACAATTCCGAAACGGCGGAATCTCGGTGACCCTCAACGCACCGTCACGCGAAACGATCTGATTTCTCAAGCCACGATTCTAGCGCGGCATCCAAATGCTGACCGAGGATCTGCCAGTCACTTGGGTCGTGGCGGTCGCTTCCGTGAAACCAGCCGCGCGTGAAGATCTGCTGATCCGTGAGATGCCCTACAATATGCATACGAACCGCGTCTGCCTTAAACGGCATGCCGATGCTCTGCACTGAAAAGAACCCATAGCGGTCAATGACCTCAATTGTCTGTGCGAGCCCTAGCCGCTCCAAAGTTGCCTGGACGCGTTGAATGACGTCTTGTACCTCGCGGCGCCAGGAAGGCCATTCTATCGCTTGGCAAAGCAAGTTCTCTCCAGTTATCAAAGCCGCCAGTGCCGTGGACTCGCTAGCGTAAGTCGCGCTGATATGTGCCAATGATGCGTACTGCATTAGGCGTTTGGGACCGACTAAAGCCGCCAACGGTAGGCCGTTCGCTAATCCCTTCGATATGCACAACAGATCGGGCCAAATATTCAGTGCTCCGGCCACGCCCGTGCGGCCATATTTATAATGCGATGTAATCTCGTCGAAAATTAGCACCATGCCGCTTAAGTCACAATGAGCACGGAGCGCAGCAATGGCGTCGCCGGTCCAAACTTCGGGTCGTACAATCACGGCCGCTACTCTGTCCGCGAAAGGTAGGAGCGCATCTCGGGCAGCGCCTATACCGGCATTGGGGTCTAGAAATCGAACCGCCTCCTTGACTTCGGGGAGGATGCCGAGCGTAAGTGGGGTTTCCGAGTACGCGCAAGCGGCACTCCAGTCGTGCCAACCGTGGTAGCCATCGACAGCAATGAGCTGTCTCCCGGTGGCGGCACGGCCGATGCGCACCGCAGCGCTGCATGCGTCCGCGCCGCCTTTGAAAAACCGAGCCTGCTCATAGCGTTCGAGCCGGTGCAAAAGACGCTGCGCCGCTTCGTGTTCCAGTACCGTGGGAACTGACGCCGCACCGCATTCGATCAGTGCCCGGCGAACAGAATCCGCAAATTCTTCTCGCCCGTGGCCCCAGATCACACTGCCGAGCGCCATGTCGAAATCGAGCCAAGTGACATTGTGTTCATCTGTAAATCGGGCTCCCTGCGCAGAGACCGCCCGTCCAGGGGAGGTATGACCTGTGACAATCAATGGGAGCTTACTGATTGTGCTACAGCCGCCCGCTATGGGCTCACGCTTCACCGTGTCTATCTGATCTTTTCGCCTGGCCATACTAGATCCGCGAGATCCCGAAGCAAGAGGGCGTTTCCGTAGAGGTCGACTACGATATCGTCGTCTCGTACGCGCCTGCGATGTTCGAAGAAATAGGCGTTTCCGCGCAGGCGTATGAAGCTATCGCAGAGGAAGAGCATTCGACGTGGCTCTCGATGGCAATTTGGTCCCAGTACGAGCGGGAGTGGGATCGCCCCATCGCTGGCGCACCGATGCGAGACGAGGCGAACGTCCTCTGCGCGTTCGGCGGTGCGTTCAGGCAATTCGGTCCAAAACCGCTTCGCAGCGACGCGGTCGCCGCAAAGGTCGATTCCGACGCACGAGACATCGCGTCCGGCCGCAATCGCTTTTGAGCATCGCTCGATACCGGCCGCCAAGAATATCCAAAGGTCATCGACGATCTTCGCACCCCAACGATGCCAGAACAGGGCAATGTTTCGCTTACGGCTAGCGTCGCGATGTGGACCGGCGCTTCGTTCCCAATGAAATGCCCTTGCATTTGGCGCGACGAGTAAACGGCCGCCGGATTCTGCGATACGTAGCGCAAGATCGAGGTCGTCGTATCCACTATGATACGAAGGGTCGAATCCTCCGGCAGCTTCGATTAGATGACGGCGCGCTGCACTGAATCCTAACGGCATTGCTTGTACCGGATAAGGGTGGCTCGGCAAAGTGTCCCGCCGTGCATTCAAGTATGCGTGACGGCCAACGAACTGATAGAATGTCAGGCCCGCATGATTAATGCCCCCCGATTCAGGATAGAACAAGACGCCGCTCACGACGCCCAAATCTTCGCTGCCATCAAATGGTGTGACGAGATCGCTCAGCCATGGCTTTCCAAGGACGAGGTCGCTATCGAGACGTACTACAATGTCTCCCTTGCAGTGTTCTAAACCGGTATTGAATGCAAAACCGTCGCCGAAAGGAAGCGTGTGAGAAATCAGCATGACTTCCACTTTCGTACTCAATGCACGTCGCCATTGATTGAGCACCGCCTTGCTGTCACCGCTGCAGCCATCGTCGACGAGAATCAGTTGTATACCCTCAGGAAGTGTCTCATTCAGGCCGCATAGGAAAAGCTCAAGAACATTCGGCTCCTCAAATATGGGGACTACGACCGAAACGGAAAGCGTCCCGTCGGTCGGCCGCTTCGAATTTTTCGAATGCGCCGGCAGGTTCGACACGTTTTAGGCCGCGTCGGCGCTTGCCGACGTGCAGCGTGTTCGGATGATGCTAAGGCCAAGCACGGCCAGTCGGGACGCGGTCATCATAGTACGGCGTGACACCTCCCAGGGACGGGGGTTCGGCAGTACGGCGTTCGGCGGCGGAACCCGCCGTGCATTTTTCGCCTCCGCGGACCCGTCCGATATAGACTCTCGAAGTATCGTTGAAGGCTGCGTAGAAGAGCGGCCCCATGGCAGTCGCAAAAGGGACCACCTCACGCGCCTCGGAGACGCCGACGCTGAAGGTCGGTGACCCCGCACCGGACTTCACCTTGAGCTCGCACACCGGCGAGCAGTTCCATCTGGCGGACCAGCGCGGAAAGAACGTCGTCATCGCGTTCTATCCGTTCGCGTTCTCCGGCACTTGAAGCAGCCAGATGCCGTCGTACGAGCGCGAGCAAGAACGCCTTCGTACGTACGACGCCCAGGTCGTGGGCGTCTCGACCGACTCCCGGTTCGCCAACGCCGCCTGGGCGCAGCAGCTCGGCGGAATCTCCTATCCGCTGCTGAGCGACTTCCATCCGCACGGTGCCGTCGCCCAGCTCTACGGCGTGCTGCGTCCCGAGGGCATGGCCGAGCGCGCGATCTTCGTGATCGACAAGGCTGGGATCGTGCGCTACATCGACGTGCACGAACTGCGCGAGCACCCCGACGAGGCGGTCCTGTTCGAAGAGCTCGCCAAGCTAAACTAGTTCTTTCGTAGCTCTTGACCCCGACCGCGGAGGCGTGCTAGGGTGGCTTAAACCGAATTCCTTCGGTTTCCACCTTGCACGTCCGAGGAGCTCCGATGGCGCGCCGGCGTTCCGTTCCGCTGACCGAGGTCGAGCTGCGGCTCATGGAGATCGTCTGGGCCTCGGGGCCCTCGACCGTCGGACAGATCGTCGAGGCGATCCCGGCCGACGAGCGGCCGGCGTACAACACCGTCCAGACGATGATGAAGATCCTGGAGCGCAAGGGCTTCGTCACGCACCGCGCCGAGGGCCGCGCGTTCGTATACGAGGCGGTCGTCGACCGCGAGGCCGCCGCGCGCACGGCGCTCTCGCACGTGATGCAGCGCTTCTTCGGCGGCTCGCCGCGCGCGCTGGCGCTGAACTTGATCGAAGGCGACCACCTCACCGAGGACGAGCTCGACGAGCTCGAGCGCACCATCAAGCGAGCCAAGGAGGAAAGCTGATGGACGCGCTGCTGCTCGCGCTGCTCAACGCGCTCTGGCAAGGCGCCGCGCTGATCGCGCTGGTCGAGCTCGCGCTGCGCTGGGGGCTGCGGCGCAACGCGACGACCGCGTGCGTCGTGTGGAGCGTCGCGTTTGCTGTGGTTGCGCTCTTGCCGGCGATCGATCTCGCGCTCGCACGGCCCACCGTTGTGCCGGCTGTCGTGCCTGCGAAAGACGCGGTGGCCGGTTTGCGCGGCGCCGAGCCGGCGACGCCGTTCGCTCCCGCGCACGTGCGCACCGCGGCTGCGACGTTCGCCCGCGCAGCGCATCGCACCGCTGGCGGCGCTGCCGTTGCCGCACCAGCTGCGGAGCTTGCATCTGAAAACGTGCGCGCCCGCATGACTTCGGCATTGATTGGCATCGGCGAAGCGGCGACGGCGTTCGCGCGGAGCTGGGGCCTGGTGATGACCGGCGTCTGGGCGCTCGTCGCCGGATTGCTGCTGCTGCGCTTGGCGCGCTCGTACGCTGCGATCGGCGCGATGAAGCGCGGCGCGACGCCGCTCGACGAGCCGGCAGTACTGGCGCGTCTGCGCGCCGCCGGACACCGGCGCAGCGCGGACGTCGCCTGCTCTCCGCAGGTGAGGATCCCGTGCGCGGTCGGTTTCCGCCGGCCGATGATCTTGATCCCCAGCACGCTCGCAGCCTCGCTCGACGCCGACGACCTGGCCCGCGTGGTGCTGCACGAGTCGGCGCACTTGCAGCGCTACGACGACTGGGTGAACGCGCTCGAGCAAGCGGTGTGCGCGCTGCAGTTCTTTCAGCCTGCCTTATACCTCGCGCGCCGACGCATCGACTTCGAGCGCGAGGTCGCCTGCGACGACCGCGTGCTCGAGGACGCCGGCGAGCCGATTCGATACGCAGAGTGTCTGGCGCGCATCGTGCAGCGCCAGGTCCGCGGTCAGCGCGCCGCCGTCGTCCCCGGTTTCGTCCTGCGCCGCGCGCAAGTCGTCGCGCGGGTCCGCCGCATCGTCGACCGCTCGCGCGACGCTTCCCCGCATCTGCGGCTCGGCGCGCTCGTGCTGGGCGGCGCCGTCCTCGTCGGCACGCTCGGCATCGCGCGGCTGCAAGTCCCGCTCGTCACGCCGGCGGTGGCGCTCCCGGCGCTGATCGCGGCGAACGCCGCGCCGGCGCCCGCTCGAGTCCCCGCGCTGAAAGCCGGGCATCCGCATCACCACCGTGCGCACGCTGGGAGCCACACAGCTACGACGACGACGCCAGCGCTCGCGAAACCGTTGCCGTCGCCGTCCGCAACGCCCGTCGCACCGGCTGCGTCGTCCGCAGCAAAGCTTCGTGCACGCGCGCTCGTCGTGCGCGCTCGCCCGAACGCCGGCCGGACGCCCGCTGCGAAGGACGCGTACGGCCCGGTTTCCGCCGCACGTGCACCCGAAGCGGTGGCGGCGTATGCCGCTGCGCGCGCCGCGGCGATCGCACCGGTCGCTGCAGCCGACGCGGCCGACGCGGCGCGCACGGTGCGCGCTGCCGTGCGAGCCGAGGCCCGGGCGGACGCGACCGCGCACGTGCACGCGCACGTGCAAGCGCGTATCGCCGCGGAAGCGCCCGTCGCGATCGCAGCCGCGGAACAAGCCGTTGCGCAAGCTGCCGGCCCCGCGCCGGCGGTGCGTTTCGTTCACCCTGACGGCGACCTGCTGGACGCGATCGACGAAGCGAAGTACCCGCATCCCAGCATCGACGAGCTGATCGCGCTGCGCAACCAAGGCGTGACCGGCACGTACGTTCGCGAGATGGGCGCGCTCGGGCGCGCGCGGCCGTCGCTGCGCGACATCCTCGCGCTCGCGACGCAAGGCGTGACGCCGCGCTACGTCGCGGCGCTCGACCAGCGCCTCTCGTCGGCTCCGTCGCTCGGCGACGTCCTCGCGCTCGCGACGCAAGGCGTGAGCACGCGCTGGCTCGACGGGATGGCCGCGCTCGGCTATCCGAAGCTCAGCGTGAGCGACGCGCTCGCGCTCGCCGTCCAAGGCTGCGAACTGTCCTACGTGCGCGGGCTGCAGGAAGCCGGCCTGCGCAACCTGACCCCGCGCCAGATCGTCGCGCTGCGCGTGCAGGGCGTCGACGGAACCTACGTGCGCCGGCTCGCCGCGCACGGCTACAAAAACCTCGACGTCGACACGCTCCTCCGTCTGAAAGTGAGTGGCTTGGAACCGTGAGACCGGTCCTGATCGCGGCGTTCGCCGCACTCTTCGCCGCGAGCAGCGTTCCTACGAACGCCGCCGGCTCGCAGGCGGTCGGCCGCTGGTCGATCGTGCAGCGCACCGACGACCAAAGCCGCGTGCAGCTGCGCTTCGAGTACAACGAGAGCAGCGACCGCGGCAACTGGAACTCGTCGTGGTCGTCGAGCGTCCCGCTCGCGGAGGCCGGCATTCCCGCTGAGCGTCTCCGCGGGCCGATCGCGCCGGTGACGTTCACGATCGCCCGCGAGCCCGGTGCGTTCGCGTGCACCGGCAGCGCGGGAGAAAACTCCGGCGCCGGACAGTTCACCTACGCGCCGAGCTCGCGCTTCGACGACGCGCTCGCCGCGCGCGGGCTCAGCCGCCCCGATGCGCGCCAATCGCTCCAGCTCGCGATCGCAGGCGTCACGCTGGCCTTCGTCGACCAACTACGGAGCTCGTCGCGCAGCGCGAAGCTGGACGACCTGCTGCGCGTCGTCCAGCACGGCGTCGGCCCGCGCTACGTCAGCGACCTCGCCGCGCTCGGCTACAAGGTGAGCTCGCTCGACGAGCTGGTGCGGTTGCGCGATCACGGCGTGAGCGCCGACTACATCCGCGCCGTGCAGGGCGCGGGATTCCGCAATCTGTCGGCCGACGATCTCGTGCGATTGCGCGATCACGGCGTAAGCGAGCGCTTCATCACCGAAATGCGTGCGGCGGGCTATGCGAACGCAACGCCCGAGCAATACGTCAGCGCGCGGGACCACGGCGTCACACCGCGGTTCATCACCGATATGGCTGCCGCCGGCTACAAGAACCTCCCGCTCGACGAGCTGATCGCGCTGCGCGACCACGGCGTGAGCGTAGCCTTCGTCGACCGGCTGAAGGCTCACGGCTACACCAACCTCTCCGTCCGCGACCTGATCCGCCTCCGCGACTCCGGTATCTGACGTAGCGACCGCCGGCGTCATCTGCGTCTTTTCTTGATGGCCTTCACACTTATTTCATTAATTACTGCTAGAGGTGCCCTGATGCGTCGACCTACGATCCTGGTGCTCGGTGCGGCGATCGCGTTGTTGTGCTCGTCGCCCGCGTATGCGGTTTCGCAGCGCCCGCAACTGGCGATCCCGCACGTCGCGAAGGGCCCCGCGATCGACGGCACGCTGACCGACGAGGCCTGGAAGTCGGCGAAGCACGTGACGCTGGCGTACGATCTGCGCCACAAGACGCTGCCTTCGAGCAAGACCGACGTCTACGTCCTCAGCGACGACGCGGCGCTGTACGTGGCCTTCGACGCCGAGCAGACCGGCGAGATCGTCGCCAACCAGCACACCGACGACGTCGGATTCGACACCGACGACGAGGTCCAGGTCGACCTGTGGCCGGGCGGGCCGAACGGGTTCCGCTACCTGTTCACCGCGACGCCGCTCGGGACGCACTACCAGCACTCCAGCGAGAACTCCGTGTACGCGCCGAAATGGCAGAGCGTCGGAAAGCTGCGCCCGGGCGGCTACACCGTCACGATGCGCATCCCGTTCAACGTCGTGCGCGGCGACGGCCGGCCGAACTGGCAGATCCAGTTCGTGCGCTTCGTGGTGAAGACCGACGATTTGTTGGTGTGGGCCTACGAGAACGGCCAGTCGGACCACAACGACGTCGTCTACGCCGGGACGCTCAACGGCCTTTCGACCAGCGCGGCGAGCGCGCGGCCGAAGCCGCGGATCGGGCTGTTCGGCGTCGCCGAAGCGGCGGCCGCCCACGACGACGGCAACACGACGCGCTCGGGCGCCGACGTCTCGATCCCGCTGACGCGCACGACCTCGTTCGTCGGAACGTTTCACCCCGACTTCTCGAACGTCGAGCAGGACCAGCAGTCGATCTCGCCGACGGTTTACCGGCGTTTCGTGAACGAGGTCCGCCCGTTTTTCGCGCAGATGCAGCTCACCAACCCGTTCGACTGCGAGGTTTGCCCGAGCGTGAACGAGCTCTACACGCCGGGGATTCCGACGCCCAAGCGCGGCTACGCGCTCGAAGGCTCCCAAGGCCCGGTGACGTTCAACGCCTTCAACGCGATCGGCGACCGCCGCACCGACAACGCCTACACGGCGCAGTGGCGCAACGAACAGCGCACGCTCGGATTCGGGTTGCAAGCGGTCGACACGTTCGCGCCGGACTTCGCCGATCGCCTCACCACGCTCGGCGCCTTCGCCACCGACCGCAAGCACAAGATCGTCTACCTGAACTACGGCTGGGACCGCGGGACGAACGTGCTCGACAACGCGCAGGGGCAGCGGCTCGACGCCGGCGCGGCGTACTACGGGACCGACTACTACTTCGGCGGCGGCGTGCGGAAGATCGGCGGCTACTACAACCCCGTCGCAGGCTTCATCGCGACGCCCGACGTCGCCGGCTGGTCGTTCGACGGCGACCGCACCTTCCGGTTCAAGCCCGGCAGCTGGCTGAAAAGCGCCGAGATCAACGGGTTCATCGAGCGCTACCACGGCTCCGACGGCCGGCTCGACCGCACCAACAACGACCTCGCACTCACGCTGATCAACAAGAACCTGTGGCGGGTGCAGGTCGACACCGGCTCGACGTATCTGAAGCTGCAGGACGGTCGGATGACACCGGTCTCGCTGGCCGGGATCGCGCTGAGCTATCGCGGCGGGACCGCGACGCCGACGGCGTTCGTGTTCAACCACGGCCGCTACGGCGACGGCAACATCGCGACGTTCGACCGCAACACCGTCCTCAAACTGGGCCCCATCACGCAGCTCTCGCTGCAGGCCTTCGACACCGTGTGGTACGCCGACGCCGGCTACCGCAACGTGCAGTGGCTGGAGCGCGTGGCGCTGACGCGCAACATCTCGCGCGAGGCGTCGTTCGCGATCGGCTGGCGCCGCATCATCGGAACCCCGCCCGCGGTCGCCAACTACTACAGCTATGGCACGACGACGTTTCCGACGGGCCCCGCGAGCTTCTACTCCGCCTCGAACGTTTCGCTCGCGTACGCCTATCACCGCAAGCGCGACGAGCTCTTCCTCGTCTACGGGGACGCGAGCGCGCCGTCGACCAAGCCCGCGGTGATCCTCAAGTACGTCTACTACCTCGGCGGCGAGAAGGGCACGTAGACCGCAGCGGTTGCGATTACGCGGGCGCGTTGGAGGGGCCGGCGCGCTCGACGAAGCCGCGGTAGATGCGGACGAGGGTCTCTTTCTGGTCCTCGCTCAGCCGGGCGTCGGCGCGGATCGCCTCTTCCACCGGGACGCCGGCGCGCTCCACCTGGCGGCCTTCGAGCAGCCCGGCCTGCGCGTACATCGTCTCAGCCGAGATCTTCAGCGCCGAGGCGAGGTTTTTCAGCACGTCGGCCGAGGGCTTGTGCAGGCCGCGCTCGATCTGGCTCAGATACGGGTTCGAGATCTTCGCGATCTCGGCCAGCTGGCGCAGCGAAAGGTTCGCCATCTCGCGCTGCGCGCGGATGAACTCGCCGACCCCGGTCCACATGTCGTCGCCGTCGTGCTTCGCCAACGCTACATGTCCAGGCCGCCGTTGATCGTGTAGACGGCTCCCGTGATGTAGCTGGACTCGGGCTCGAGCAAGAACTGCACGACGCGCGCGACCTCCTCCGGTTTGCCGAGCCGGCGCTGCGGGATCTTCTCGATCACCGCGTCGAGCGCGGTTTTCGGCATCGCTTCGACCATCTCGGTGCCGATGAATCCCGGCGCCACGACGTTGACCGTGATCCCGCGGCGCGCCGTCTCCAGCGCGAGGCTCTTGGTGAATCCGAAAAGGCCCGCCTTGGAGGCGGCGTAGTTGGCTTGGCCGACGTTGCCCGTCTCGCCGATCACCGAGCTGATGTTGACGATGCGGCCCGAGCCGCGCTCGATCATGTGCTCGAGGACCGCTTTGGTCATCGCGAACGCGCCGAACAAGTTCACGTTCAGCACGTTGTGCCAGTCGTCGGCGCTCATCTTGCGGACGGTCTTGTCGACGGTGATCCCGGCGTTGTTGACCAGGAAGTCGATCCGGCCGAAGCGGTCCATCACCTCGGCGACGACCCGCTGGCAATCTTCGATCGAGTCGACGCGTCCCTGGTGCACCGAGACCTGCCCGCCGTCGGCTTCGATCTTCCGCTGCAGCGCTTCGGCCGGCTCTTTGCCGCGGCTGTAGCCGGCCGCGACGCGCGCCCCGCTCTTCGCCAGCGTCGTGGTGATCGCGGCGCCGATGCCGCGCGTCCCACCCGTTACCAGTGCCACCTGTCCGTCGAACACGTGCCGATCCTCCGCCTTGTCGTATCGCCCGGCGGCCCGGCTTCCCCTTCCGCGGGCGGGCGAGGGCTTTTCGGGCCGGCGGCGGAAGCCCGCGCGCAAGACACGGGTGTTGCGGTCAACGGCTTTTCCCGATGGATGGGTAGAAGCGCGGGCTGGAGGCTCCTTCGATCTACTACGAACAATACGACGCGGCGTATCTCGCGATGGCCCCGGCGCGCTGGTCGGCCGTCACCGCGCAAGCCATTTTCGGCAACCCGTACAACCCACTGGCATACACGCTGACCGGCCGCATGATCGCCGCATCGGCTGACGTCTTCACCGGCGTTGCCCGCCGCCGCGGAAAGCCCGCCTGGCACCTGCCCGCGCGGATCGAGACGGTCGACGAGCGGCCGTTCGGGCGGCTGATCCAGTTCGACACCGGCGCGGGTCCCGAGCGCCCGCGCGTCCTGCTCGTCGCGCCGATGTCCGGACATTACGCGACCTTGCTGCGCGGCACGGCGGAGGCGCTCATCGCGCAGCACGACGTCTATCTCACCGACTGGTTGGACGCGCGCGACGTCCCGCTCGAAGCGGGACGTTTCGATTTGGACGACTACATCGGCTACGTGATCGACTACGTCCGCCGCTTGGGTCCGGACGTGCACGTGATCGCCGTCTGCCAGCCGGCGCCGGCGGTGCTGGCCGCAATCGCGCTGCTCGCGGCGGAGAACGATCCGGCCTCGCCGCGCACGATGACGCTGATGGGCGGCCCGGTCGATCCGCGCCGCGCGCCGACCGCCCCGGTCGAATTGGCGATGACGCGCACGCTGGAGTGGTTCGAGCACGAGCTCACGATGCGCGTCCCGCCGTGGTACCGCGGGGCGGGGCGATCGGTCTATCCAGGTTTCCTGCAGCTCGGCGCGTTCATGTCGATGCACCCGGAGCGCCACGCCGAAGCGCACTGGAAGATCTTCGAGGACCTCGTTCGCGGTGACGGCGAGTCGGCGGCGAAGCGCCGCGCGTTCTACGACGAGTACCTGAGCGTCATGGACATCACTGCCGAGTTCTACCTGCAGACCGTCGACGAGGTCTTCAAGCGCGCGACGCTCGCGAGCGGAACGATGCGGTGGCGCGGCCGACCAGTCGACCCGTCGGCGATTCGTACCACCGCGCTGCTGACGATCGAGGGCGAGCTCGACGACATCTCGGCGCCCGGCCAGACGCTCGCCGCGCACGAGCTATGTTCCGGCATCCCGAGCGAGAAGCGCCGCAACGTCTTCGAGCGCGGGGTCGGCCACTACGGAATCTTCAGCGGCCGCACCTGGCGCACGCGCATCGCGCCTCAAATCGCCGCCTTCATCGAGGCGAACGCCTAGCGCGCGACGCAGGGCAAACGCCGGCTGGGCCACCGGCGTCGCCCTGGAGGCGGGGCGCGCGTCGCCGCCTACACGTTGGCGGTCTGCGCCGCGCGCCCGACCGCGGTCTCTGCCTTTTCGGAGACGAAGTCGCGGAGTGCTTCGGTCAGCAGCTCGGTGTGCTGCGCGGCGCGCCGTTCGTACGAGATCAGCTCGGCGAAGCCGTTGCGCAGCCCGCGCTCGACCGCGGCGCGGAGCGTCGTGCGATCCGCGTTGCGCAGCCGGCGTTCGGCGTGCATGGTGAGGATCTCGCGCACGACCCCGCCGAGCGCGAACTCGCGGTAGAGGTACAAGCCGCGCATCGGCGCCGGATCGCGCACGCCGTTCCGCTCGCCGATTGTCGGATCGAACAGCGGCTGCACGGTTTGCGGCAGGTGTATGCCGATCCATTCGGCGATGATGCACTGCGAGGCCGAGCGCCCGATCGCGTCGACCGCCGCGGCGCCGAGCTTGACGATCGGCACCTTCGGTCCCATCTCGTTCAGATGGGGTATCCACGGCAGCCCGGCGACGGCCGTATCGAACATCGCCTTGATCTTCGCGGCCGGCGCGAGCCACATCGCGACGTTGCGGTGATACTCTTTGATCTGCGCGAAGATCTTCTTGCCTTGCGGCGAGGCGTTGAAGCCGAGCGAATCGATCGGTTCCGGCGTTCCGAAAGAGAGAGTCGGGCTCACTTCGCCGGTCAGGTTCACGTTGAACCAGTGGTGCCAGGTCGCGTCGGTCGCGACCCGGCCGACCGACGCCGCGTGCCCGTCGTACGCCGCGATCACGCCGAACGTCTTCGGGTCGACGGCGCCGAACACCGGGTCGGTGTGCGCGTTCACGGTGGCATCGGCGATGATCTCCGGCCGCACCGTTCCGGGCCATTGCACCGTCGTGTACGTGTCCGCCGTGTAGTTGCCGGAGAAGTCTTGCGGCAGCGCGCACTCGCCCTCGTGCATGTGGTCGGGCAGCACGCTGATCGGACCCTTCGAGCCGCACAGCAGCGCGTGCGGGAACGACTCTTCGACGAACGGGAACGCCGACCAGCCCCACTTCGGCCGGATCGAGATCGTCTGCGGGCGGTCGTCGGACTGATCGAAGAAGTCCGTGATCCCGTCAGGACCAGGGACCAGGGTGTCGTGACGGTGGTTGCCGCTCACCGGCGGCGGATCGCCGAGCGGGCCGCCATACTTCCATTTGCGCATCAGACCGGCGCGCAGCAACCCCGCGCCCATCCCCGCGCCGAGCTCGTCGTGATCGCCGGTCGCGAAGAGGCCGCCGCCGGCATCCATGAACTTGGCGATCGCCGCGTTCTCCTTCGGCGTCAAGTCGGCGCCGTCGTCGCCGAAAACCCAGATCTCGTCGTACGCCGACAGGTCGACGCCGGCGTTGGCGAAGCCGAAGTTCGGGATGTCGGGCGTGGAGAACATGTCGGTTCCGCGGTGCGCCTTCGTCACGTTGAACTGAACCCACCACGGCGACTGGTTCAGCGTGTCGAGCAGGTCGCTTAGGCTGAAGTCCTGATTTTTCGCATACGTGATGCGCTCGCCGTCGGCGACCATCAAGATGTTCACCTCGACCGGCTGGACCCATGGGTAGGGCCACTGGGGATGGTTGGATCCGAGACCCATACGAAACACCTCCTCGGGAGAGCAAGAAACCCGCGGAGGACACGGTACGCGCCGCGTCTTACCGGCGGCTTACCGAAATGGGCGCGTAAGCGTTTCGACAGCGTTACGCCGTACGATCGTCGCGCTCAAGGCGGCGTGCCTTGGTCAGGCGCGCCGGCGGCGCTCTCGCGCGCCAGCACGGCGTGGCAGCGATCGCGGAAGCGCGGCGAGAAAGAGTCGTCGGATCATCGAATCGCTCCCCATAGAGACGTCCTGAGCCTCGGACCCTTCCCCGCTGTGCCTTCCCTACTGACGCTGCGGTCCTGTTGTGCGCCGACGAACGAACTGACGGCGGGGCATCAGTTGATGCATGCGTGATCCACGTCCGAGTACTCGGACTGAACAGCATAGTTCGTTCCGTTGAGGTTCGCAGAATATAGGTAGCCCACGCAAAGATCGCTGATCTCTTGACCGTTCCTGTAGACGTACCAACTGGAGCCGTCCGGGTCGGTTATCGTCTCGAACATCTCGTGCGAGAGGGTCGAAGCTGTTGAGTCGATCAGGTCGTCCCCGTTTTGCGTATTCGGGCCGCCGATGACGCCGCATCCGGGTACATCCTGGAACGGCTCTACCGTGTACAAAAGGTGTACCCCTCCGCCGTAGTCGACGCTGCCATGGTAGGCGCAAAACCTAAACGTGCCCGGGTTGTCAGGCGAGTAGCATGACGACGAAAAGTCAATGCACGTGTCGAGGTTCGGAGGCAAGAACACGTGGAAAACGTGCCCATAGCCGCGACCCGCGATTTGTGAGGCTTCCCAGACCCACAGCAGGATATCGTCCTGTCCCATGACCGGGTTTCTGAAACCCGGATTCGACGACAGCAGCAACTGCGTAGCCGAATACGAATTGCCCATCGTGTAACGGTTCGGCGAGTTCAGCCCGACGTACTGATCGAGATGGCTTATGAACTGGCTTGCACCAAGATCTGTGAGGAATTGCCCGGGTCTTCCCCAGCATGTGCTTGCGCAGCTTTGATAGTTCGTCGAAATGTAAATGTTATGCGAGGCCGTGCCGCCAACGACCACACCGCCTTCATAGCTTACGTCGAACGGACTGTTGACGAACGTCGAGGGCCGCCTGGCGCGAACGGACGCCGTCACTCCCGGATGCACGGCAAAGACGTGGACGGGTCCGATCTGAGCGGGTGGAATGGCGGCGCCGGCAGGAAGCGCGAGCGCCGCCACGTGAGCGTCGCTCTGATCGACGCTGGAAGTAGGAGTGTACGCTGACACTTTGAGCGGCAAAGACGTCGGCGCCAAGCCGCTGCTGGGCGTTGGCGTCGCGGCGGGTGTGATCGGGGCGGTGGTCGCATTGGCACTCGCTGGATTTTGTGTGGCGGGTACCGCGGAAGAACCGCCTCCGCCACACGATGCCAAACCAAGACAGACTGCAAGGAGAACGCTGAGCCGATGTCTCATGGTCGTACCTCTAGCCTAAGCAAGTAGCAAGAAAAGGCGAGAGGCGTTAGCCGCTCGCGACCAATCGCCTTCTGCTGAAGCACCTCAGAAAACGCCTTGACGGATGCTTTACGCTAAAAGCTGTCGCTCTACAGATTCGGCAACGGCGTGCGAGGACCGACGAACCAGGACACGAGGTCGCGTACTGCCACCGAACGCGACGTTGCACCGCCACGCGGTAATCGGCTCGACACGCTGATCGGACACACCAAGAAGCGTTCTTGGTAGGCGTCGGAAGACAAAGGGCAGATCCTGCGCCTTCCGTTCCGCTCTCGAAAAGAAAACCGCGCCGTAGGCGCGGTTTCTGAAAGCTCCCGGAGTTGGACTCGAACCAACGACCCGCTGATTAACAGTCAGCCGCTCTACCGGCTGAGCTATCCGGGACCAACTTGCCACGGTGGGCAAGGAAAGAACCCGCGGAGTAGACGGTAGGCGCAGCGTCTTGCTGGCGGCTTACCGGCATCGGCGCGTAAGCGTTTCGACAGTGGCACCCCGCACGATGGTCGCGCCTTACGGCGGCGTGCCGTAGTCGGGCGCACCGGCCGCGCGCTCGCGCGCGAGCACGGCGTCGCAGCGGTCACGGAAGTAATAACATACCTGGCGCGAGAGCGCGAAGACTTCTGCGAGATGGAAGCCGGGCGGGGGCGGCTGCGCCGGGAAGTTCTCGTTCGGCCGCGGCGTGTGGCCGCGCGGGTACACGAACGGCCACGGAAACGCGACCGTCTCCGTGTAGCCGTCGTCGTAGCGCACGCGGCACTGCCAGTAGATGTACGTGTAGTTCCCGCGCGTTTGCTCGTCCAGGTTGTCGCACAAACCGCCGCCGCCGAGAACGTCGGCCGGATAGCCGGTCGTGAGCGCTTTATAGCGCTTCATCGTCGATGCGGTTCCGGTGCCGGTCCCGCCCGTCTGCGGCGGCCCCTCGGCGATGGCGCGCTGCGCCGAAGCGATGGCCCCGCGAAACTGCGCGTCGAGCGATGCGAGCTGACTCGCGGAGTACGCAACGTGCGCCGGGGCGGCGATCTGCCGCGGCTGGGGACTCGCATGCGGAACGGTGCGCGCAAGCTCGTGCGGCGCGATAGGGTGCGGCGGCGGTCGTCGCACGGCGACGCTGCGCGGTGCCGTCGCCAGCCGTGGCACTGCGGGCGCGGCGCTGGGACGCGGCAGCGGCGTCGGCGTGGGCAGTGGGGCCGGAGTCGGCGGTGCCGGCGTGGGCGTCGGGACCGGCGTCGGAACGACGTGCTCGACGGTGATCCGCTGCGCGCCGGCGACCTCTTCCCGTGCCGTCTCCAAGCGCGGAAGCCGCGCCAAGATGCTACCGCCGAACGCGTGTAGGAGAACCGAGGCCGCCAGGGCGGCGAGCAGCCCGCGCCGGCGGCGGCCGGTACGGGCGGGGAAAAGCTGCAATCGAGGGCGGGGATCGGTCACGGAAACTCAGCCATCATCGGCGCCAACCCTCGGATGACCCGCAGAACGAGCGCAGCGTTACGGTTGGCTCTCGGTCCCGGCCGAGCCGGCATACCGGTAGACGAGCGTCCCCGGATCGTCCGCGTCAGCCGGCCACATCACGACGAAACCGCTCTTCTCGAGAATACGGCGCGACGCCGCGTTCGTGGCGCGCACCGTGGCGACGATCTCCGGAACGCCGAGCGCCTTTGCGGTGCTGGTGAGAACCGCGGCCAGCTCGCTGCCGTAGCCGCTTCCCCAGCACTCGGGTCGCAGCGCATAGCCGATCGCGATCGCTCCCGGTCGAGCGGACGGAAAGAAGCCCGCGAATCCGATGAACTGACCCTCCGGCGTTCGCACGATGTAGTCGCCCGCACCGTGTTCATCCCAGTACGCGACCCGGCGCCGCGCGCGAGCTTCCGTCTCTTCGCGCGTGTACGTCTTGCCGAACAGCCACCGCTGCACCGTTTCATCCCGGTCGATCACCGCAAGCTCGTCCAAGTGCTCCATCGTGAAACGCTCGCACACGAGCCGCGCCGTCCGTAACACCGGCGGCGCAACGACGCGCACTACCTCGGTCGAGTCACCGTTCACAGCACCCTCCGTTCCGGCTGTTTCCTTCCAGCCCCTTGAGGCCGCCACGTGAAGCTTGACGACCGCGAGAATGCCGTGTAGTATATCGCTAGGCGATATACCGTGAGACGATGTAATGGCGAGTGATGACCCCATCCAGTTTCAGCCCGTGTTGTTGATCTTGATAAGCCTTGCGGACAAGCCGAAGCATGGCTATGCGATCATGCAAGACGTTCGATCGCTGACGGGATGGGAGATGCGTCCCGGGACGCTGTACGGTGCGCTGGGGCGGATGGATCGCTCCGGATGGATCGAGGAAGCCCAGACGGCGGACTATCGCCGTCGTCCATACGCTTTGACGGCGGCCGGCCGTCAGGAGCTGCGCCACCAACTTGAGGTTCTCGAAACGCTGACGCGTGAAGCGGCGAAGCGCGTCAAGTCCAGACCGCTGCGGAGGAGAGCATAATGCAACACATTGCGTCGAAGCAGACCAGGTTCAACCACGCTTTCGTGACGATTCACGTTGCCGACATGCAACAGTCAATCGAGTTCTACGCGGTGGGGCTCGGCCTCAAGGTCAAGTCGCGCTATGGCGACGAGTTCGCGGTGATCGAGGGGCCGGGAATCATGATCGGCTTGCATCCTGCGACCGATGCGGCGCCCGCGGGAGCGGTATCGATCGGCTTCAGCGTCGACGACGTGGAAGAAGGGCGCGAGCAACTGCGGAGCCGGGGAATTGCGACCGAAGGCGACATTGTGGTCGACGCGCCGATGCGCTTCGTGTTCCTGAAAGATCCGGACGGCACGCAGCTCTACCTGGCCGAGCAAAGCGAATTTACGTAAAATGCGAGTCGCATAGCGCACTCGTCCGGAACGCGTAAGCTGTTTGCCCAGAACTCCGCCAATACACACGAAGGGACCCAGCAGTTCGCTGAATCCCTTAGTAAAAGTGGCTCCCGGAGTTGGACTCGAACCAACGACCCGCTGATTAACAGTCAGCTGCTCTACCGGCTGAGCTATCCGGGACCGACTCGCCACGATTCGCGGGGCCCGAGAGATTTCCCGCCGCGGGACGAGGACTCAGGTGGCCGGTCGTCCAATCGAGCGGCTACCATGCTTTCGTAGATTCCCCCGCGCCGGCTCCGGCGCGGACACGTGCAGCCTCCTCTCGCCCTCTCCGCACGCTTTGGGAATCCGTCATGGCCACCGCAACCGCTCGCCCGGCGAGCGTCTTCTCGTCCTCTGCATTCAGCCGCTTCTACGCGGGTCAAGCGCTCAGCTTTCTGGGCGACGGCCTCCGCACGCTCGCGATCCCGCTGCTCGTGTTCCGGCTGACCGGCTCGGCGACGGCGATCGGCTGGACGTGGGCGCTCGAGCTCTTCCCGTACGCGTTCGTCAGCGTGATCGCCGGCTCGCTCGGCGACCGGGTCGACCGCCGCCGCCTCATGCTGGCGTGCGACGGCGTGCGCTTCGCCATCATGGCGCTTTTCGCGCTGCTCTTCGCGACCGGCCATCTGACGGTCTCGATGATCTACGGCGGCACGTTTCTGCTCGCGGTCGCCGGCGCGATGTTCCTCGGCGCGCAGACGCCTTCGCTGCCGTATCTCCTCGGAAAGGATCGGGTGAAGGGAGCGGTCGCCGCGCTCAACGCGACCGAACAAGCCGTCGGGCTGGTCGCGCCGCCGGTCGGCGGCGTGCTGTTCGCGCTGGTCGGCCCGTTGCCCGCGCTCGCGATCAACGCGGCCACCTACCTCACCTCGCAGCTCGCCGTCGCGTCGGTTGAGACGTTCGGCCCGGACGTGCAGCGCGGGCTGCCCTCGCTGCGCGAGCTGGTGAGCGACATCGCGAGCGGCGCGCACTTTCTGTTCGCTGAGAAGGCGATGGCGATTCTCTCGTTCTCGAGCTGCTGGTTCAACTTCATCGGGTCGGTCGGTTTCGTCGCGCTGATCCCGTATTTCAAGCGTGAGTTCGCCGCGGGCGATCAGCTCGTCGGGATCGCGTTCGGCTGCTTGGCGGCCGGCGCGATGGTCGGCGCGTTCGTCGCCGGGCGCACGCACTGGCCGTTCGGCCCATCGGTGCTCGCGCTGTACTTCGTCGACGGGCTCACCTGGCTGCCGCTGCCGTATACGCACTCGCTGTGGACGGCGATCGCGCTGCTCACGTTCTCGAGCCTGTGCGCCGGGTACGTGGTCACCTCGATCATCGCGTGGCGGCTGCGCGTCATCCCGGAAGAGATGGTCGGCCGGGTGTTCGGCGTCGTGCGGCTCGTCGTGCTGGCCGGCATCGTGCCGGGTTCGATCCTCAGCGGCTGGACCGCCGATCACCTCGGCGTGCGCACGACGATGCTGATCTCCGCGGTCGGCTTCATGGCGTACACGCTCGTCATCGCGTTCTCGCGCACCGTGCGAGCCGAGCGGCGGTGACCCTTCGACAAGCTCAGGGCGACCCGAACGTGATGTCGATCTCGTCGAACGACGTTGCGCTCGGGTGGGTCGTCGTCCCGCCGGGCGGCGTGTCGGCGGGGCGCAGCAGACGAATCGTCGGCATCCCCGCCGCGCGCGCCGCATCCAGCTCCGCATCGACGTCGCTCAGGAAAAGAATGTCGCCCGGCTCGAGGCCGATCGCCCGCGCGATCGCTTCGTACGAGCGCGCCTCGCGCTTCGGGCCGGTCGTAGTGTCGAAGTAGCCGCTGAAGAGCGCGCTCAGATCGCCCTGGTCGCTGTGCGCGAACAGCTCGCGCTGCGCTTCGACGGAGCCGGACGAATAGACGTACAGCTTCAGCCTTGCCGCATGCCAGCGGCGCAGGCCCGCGGCCGCGTCGGGGTAGACATGTCCCCGCAGGCCGGTCTGCGCGTAGCCTTCGGCCCAGATCAGACCCTGCAGCGTCTTGAGCGGCGTCGCCTTGCGATCTTCGGCGATCCAGGCGTGCAGGTGCGCGAGGACCGTCGCGTCGCTTACGTCCGCTTCTTCGCCCGCGAGCCGCGCCGCCTCGCGCATCGCCTGGGCCACGTGCGGATCTTCTCGATGCGCGGCGACGTAGGCGTCGAGATGCTCGTCGGCATACGGAAAGAGGACGTCGTGCACGAACGCGATCGTGCTCGTCGTCCCCTCGATGTCGACCAGCACCGCGCGGGCCGCGGCGCGCGCCGTCAAGCTACTCGTACTTCGGGAAGCGCGAGGCGATGTCGTCGCCGGTGAAGTTCGCCACCCAACCGGACGGGTCGACGAACAGCCGGATCGCCGCGAACTCCGGCGCCGGCCCCATGTCGAACCAGTGCGTCGTGTTCGCCGGCACGCTCAGCAGATCGCCGCGCGTGCAGATCATCTGGTGGACCTTACCGCCGGTGCGCAGGTAGAACGAGGCGCTGCCCTCGACGAAGAACCGCACCTCGTCCTCGGTGTGGGTGTGCTCGTTCAAGAACTTCGCCCGCAGCTCGGGGACGTTCGGCGTGCTCGGCCCGACGCGGATCACGTCGACCGTCGTGTAGCCGTACTCGCGCTTGAGGCGCGCGACGTCGCCGGCGTACGCGGCCAGGATCGCGTCTTGGTCGGCGTCAGCGCTCAGCGGCACGTTCGCTTCCCACTGCTCGAAGAGGATGTCGTGCGCGCCGAGCAGCTTCGCGATCTCCGCGCGGTTCGTCGTATCGACGAGCGGCGTCGAGGGGTCGTTCTCGTCGTAGACGCGGAGCGTCGAGGTGAGCGTTGCGTTCATCGCAGTCTCCGTTCTTCGAGGTGGCAGGTGAGCAGGAACTCCAGGGCTTCGACGTGGCGGCGCGCGTCGGCTGCCGTCGCGCCCCAGGCATAGGTTCCGTGGCCTTCGATGAGATAGCCGGGAATCGCCGCGTCGCGGCCGATGCGCGCTTCGACGGCGGCGGCGAGCGCCTCCGTGTCCTGATCGTTGCGGAAGACCGGGATCTCCACGGCACTCTCGTGCGTGCGCAGCCCGATCGCCTTGTGCATCTCGTAACCGTCGGTCCGCAGCACGCCCTCGCCCGCGGCGAGCCGCGAGAGGACGGTTCCGGCGACGGTGTGGACGTGGACGATCGCGCCGATTGAAGGATCGCCCCGATATCGCGCCAGGTGAAGCGGCGTCTCGGCCGAGAGGCCCGCCGGAACGGGTCCGGCGAGCGCGACCACGGCGACGTCGCCGGGGCCGATCGCGCCCTTGTCGAGCCCGCTACGGGTGACCGCGGCGTGCGCGGCGTCGATCCGGCACGAGAAGTTCCCCGACGTCGCGGGAACCCAGCCGCGCGCCGCCGCGAAGCGGCCGAGCGCGGCGATCTCTTCGACCACGCCGGGCGGCGCGGCAGACAAAACGACCGTCACCTCATGCCGAACCAAAGGGCACGGCGGCCGGGTTGCAGGCTGGGTGAAGAACGGCGCCGGAGGCTGATGCCCGACCTTGCGCACTTAGCGCTGTTCGTCGTCTTGGGCGCGCTGGTCGGCGCGCTCGGCGGCCTGTTCGGGATCGGCGGCGGGCTCATCGCAATCCCGCTGCTGGTCCTCTTCTTCGGCTTGGACGAGCAGCACGCGCAAGGGACCGCGCTGGTGATGGTCTCGCCGAACGTACTGATCGGGCTGCGGAACTACGCGCAGCGCGGGAGCGTCGACCGCCGCGTCGCGCTGCTGCTGGCCGCGTGCGCGGTGCCGTTCACCTGGCTCGGGGCGCTCTACGCGACGCACGCGGGGCCGGGATTGCGGCTCGGCTTCGGCGCGTTCACCGGCGCGCTCGCGATCTATTTCGCCTTTCGCGCGCTGCGCGTGAAACGGGCCACGGCGCACGAAAAGCCGCCACCGCGGCTCGCTTGGGGCTGGACCGCGGTGGTCGGCGTCTTGGGCGGAATGCTCTCCGGCTTGTTCTCGGTCGGCGGGGCGGTGTTCGCCGTGCCGCTACTGGCACTGTGCTTCGGCTACGCGCAAACCGAAGCGCAGGGCCTTTCGCTCGCGCTCGTCGCGCCCGGAACGATCGTCGGCATCATCGCGTATTCGCTGGCCGGCGACGTCGACTGGGGGATCGGGATCCCGCTCGCGCTCGGCGGTGTCTTCGCGGTGCGCTACGGCGTCTCGCTCGCGCACCGCTTGCCCGAGACGACGCTGCGGCTGCTCTTCTGCGCGATGCTCGCCGCAGCGTCGCTCGGGCTCTTTCTCAAGCGCTGAGACGAGTCAGCGCCGGGCGCTCGTCAGCCGGGGATCTTGAACGTGTACGTGCGGGAACCCGCTTGGCGCAACGCGGAGTCGCGCGAGGAGTCGCTCTGCACGACCAGCACGTTCTTGAAGTTGTTGCGCGTCGGCGCGTACGCGACCTTGAAGTTGAGCCGCTGCACCGGCCCGTTCCAGCGCACCGTCAGCGTGTTGGCACCGCGCTGGACGACGCCGGTGATGTCGTCGTAGCCGACGGAGTCGAGGTGATCGACTTCCTGGCCGTCGACGTCGACGCGCGCCGCCCCCTGCGGTACCGCCTGCATGTTCTTGAGGATTGTGATCGGCCCGTTGGCATCGGTGCCGGTGTCGCCGGGTGTCTGCTGTGCGACCGCCGTCCCGCCCGCCAGCGCCGCAATGGCGGCCGCGGCCGTGAGCACTTTGAACGTACGCATACGGTCGTTGTACCCGATCGGGGCCGATCGGTACCCCAGCCGGACCGCAAGCAGGCCCTCGCATCCGGCACCGCGCAATCTCTCGAACCACTCGCCTTGCTTGCATACCGGGAGCACGATGCAGACGCAGTCGCAAACGCAGACCACTGACGACGTGAAGACGAACGGCGCACCCGCGGCCGCCCAAGCTGTCGAGGGAACGGCCGCGCCTGCGCCGGTCGCAGCGCGGCCGCGCCCGCTCGCCGCGCGCAAGATCGCCGAGCTGATCGAGCGCGCGGTCGCGCGCAGCGGGATCTCGTGCGCCGTGCAGCTCGCGTCGGGCGACTACCTGCGCTTCGGCACCGGTGAGCCGCAGTTCACGATCCGCTTCCACAGCGACAAGCCGCTGCTCGGCTCGATGAGCGAGTACGCGCTCGGCACGGCGTACATCAACGGCGAGTTCGACATCGAGGGCGACATGTGGGCGGTGCAGGAAGTCCGCAGCCTGCTCGAGCCGCGCGGGAACGCGCGGATCGCGCTGAGCTTCCTGTGGGAGCTGTTCGCGATGCCGGCGACGTGGGTGAACAAACGCGCGGTCGACCAGCACTACACGCGCGGGGACGACTTCTACCTCTCGTACCTCGACGAGCGCTATCACTTCTACTCGCACTGCCTGTTCAAGAGCGACGACGAGACGCTCGAAGAGGCGGCCGAGAACAAGCACCAGACGATGTGGCGGACGCTGCGGCTGGAGCCGGGGCAGAAGCTGCTCGACATCGGCGGCGGTTGGGGAACCGTGCACGCGTTCTGCGGGCCGCGCGGCGTCGCGGTCACCTCGCTGACCCTGGCCGAGGACTCGGAGAAGTACATCAGAGCGCTCGACGAGCGGCTCGGGCTCGACAAGTGCTCGGTGCAGCTCCAAGACTTTCTGACCTACGAGCCGCCGCAGCAGTTCGACGCGATCGTGATCTACGGCGTGATCGAGCACATCCCGAACTATCGCCGCTTCGCCGAGCGCGTCTGGGAGTGCCTCAAGCCCGGCGGCCGGATCTACATCGACGCCTCCGCGTCGATCGAGAAGTACCAGCGCAGCGACTTCATCAGCGCATACATCTGGTCGGGCGCGCACTCGTTCCTGTGCCTGCAGGACATCACGCAGGAACTGCTCTTTCACGGCCTCGACATCATCGAGACGGTGAACGAGACGCACGACTACTCCCTCACGATGCGCCACTGGGCGCAGAACCTGGAAGCGAAGAAAGACTTCATCGTCTCGAAGTGGGGCGAGCGCACGTACAGGCTCTGGCGCATCTACCTCTGGACCGGGAGCTACGGCTTCCACGTCGACTCGATTCAGGCGTACCACATCGTGGCGGAGAAACGGGCCGACCGCGGACCGCGCCCCGGGCTGCGCAAGCGCGTCGGCCAGTTCCTGCGCAGCTTCAAGTAAGCGCGCGGCAAATCTCAGCATTGCCGAAGGACGACTTCTCGCTCGACGAGGCGCGGCGCATCGCGCTCGCCGCGCAAGGCTTCGCCGACCCGGCGCCGCGCGGCGCGGTCGACCGCCGCGCGCTGCGGCGCGTCTTGGCGCGCGTCGGCCTGATCCAGATCGACAGCGTCAACGTGCTCGTCCGCTCGCAGTACCTGCCCTTGTTCTCGCGCTGCGGGCCGTACGATCCGGCGCTGCTGGAACGCGCCGCATACGGGCGCGGCCGAACCCTGTTCGAGTACTGGGGCCACGAAGCGTCGCTGCTGCCGGTGGAGCTCCATCCGTACCTGCGCTGGCGGATGGAGCGCGCGAAGCGCGGTCTCGGCACGTGGCGGCACGTCGCGCAGTTGATCGGGGAGGAGCCGCAGGTTCTGAAACGCCTCCGCGCGGCGGTCGCGCAGCGCGGCCCGATGGCGGCGAGCGACTTCGACGGCGCGCGCGGGAAGGGCTCGTGGTGGGGCTGGAGCGAGGTGAAGGTCGGACTCGAAGCGCTGTTCTGGTGCGGCGAGATCACGACCGCGTACCGCAAAGGCTTCGAACGCGTCTACGATCTGCCCGAGCGCGTGCTGCCGCGCGCGATCCTCGAGCTGCCCGCACCGAGCGAGGAGGACGCGCAGCGCGAGCTGGTCCGCATCGCGGCGCGCGCGACCGGCATCGCTTCCGAGCGCGACCTGCGCGACTATTTCCGCCTCGACGTGGCCGGTGCGCGCGCGCGCGTCGCCGAGCTGGTCGACGCGGGCGAGTTGCAGCGCGTCACCGTCCGCGGCCTGCGCGGCGAGCGCTATCTCGCACGCGACGCGCGCCTGCCGCGCCGCGTTGACGCGAGCGCGCTGCTCTCGCCCTTCGACTCACTGATCTGGGCGCGCGCACGCACCAGCGAGCTGTTCGAGTTCGATTTTCGCCTGGAGATCTACACCCCGCAGCACAAGCGCATCCACGGCTACTACGTGTTGCCCTTTCTGCTCGGCGACCGGCTGGTGGCGCGCGTCGACCTCAAGCACGACCGCCAGGCCGGCGTGCTGCGCGCTCACGCGATCCACGTCGAGCCCCGCGCGAAGCGCGCCGAGATCATGCCGCCGCTGCGCGAACAGCTCGAGCGCATGGCGGGGTGGCTCGGCGCCGGCCGCGTCGCGCTTGGACGTTCGGCCGCAACGTAGCGCGCGGTAAAAGAGAAGAGACACCGCCGGAGCGGTGCCTCGCTTTTCTCGTCGCTAGCTCGTTAGGACGAAACTCGTTCAGTGGTATGGGGTCGGGTACGGCGTCGGGTACGCGTTGCCGTTCTGCGGATAGCCGTTGCCGTTCGGGTAGCCGGCCTGGCGGCGCGAGAGGACGGTCGCCGGGGTCGTCGTCTTCAGCGCGACCTGCGTCCCCTGACCGATGGTGACGTTGGTGCCCATGTTGCCGGCGTAGATGGCGCCGCCGATCGCGCCGACCGCGCCGCCCACGTCGGTGCCGATGTGCTTGCCGATGTAGTTGCCGAGGATCTGGCCGACGACCGCGCCGGCGAGCCCGCGCGCCGAGCTGTTGCCGCCCTGCTTCGCGTCGAGCGAGAGCACTTGCCCGGTCAGCGAGGCGGTCGTGCCGTCCATCAGCGTGAGCCGGTCGAAAGCCAGGTTGACCGCACCTTTGTGCGTCCCGTTCGCCCGCGTCACGCCGGCGACGTGGCCGTAGACGCGTGCGTTCTGGTAGCGCTGGTCGTCGGCCGGATACGGCGTGGTGACGTCGAGGACGAAGGGGTCGCCGACCTGGGCGGTCTTGCTGGTGATCGACTGCTCGAGCGTGCCGGTGATGACGGTCTGCGACGGGAGCAGGGTGTCGCCGGTGTACTGAGCGGAAGCCGCGAGCGGGACCGCTGCGATCGCCGCGATCGCGAGCGCGAAAAGAGATTTGCGGAGCATCGAATACCTCATGGGGGAGTCGCCCAGGTAACGCGTCCGGCGCCGCGGGCGTTCCCACCGCAAGCAAAGAGGCGCCGGTCACCTCCAGCGCCTCTTCGTGCGGGTTCGTTCAGTCCGGCGGCTATGCCGTGAGCGGGGCGAGCTCGCGGTCGACGTCGCCGCGCAGCCCGGAGCCGGCGCGCAGCGCCTCGGCCTTGTCGATCTTCTCCCACGGCAGGTCGAGCTCGGGCCGTCCGAAGTGCCCGTACGACGCGGTCTGCTTGTAGATCGGGCGGCGCAGGTTCAGGTTGTGGATGATCGCCGCCGGACGCAGATCGAAGTGCGCCTTGACCAGCTCGGCGATCTTCTCTTCGTCGATCTTGTTCGTGCCGAACGTGTCGACCAGCACGCTCATCGGGTGCGCGACGCCGATCGCGTAGGCGACCTGCAGTTCGCAGCGCTCCGCGAGCCCCGCCGCGACGACGTTCTTCGCGACGTAGCGCGCGGCGTACGCCGCCGAGCGGTCGACCTTGGTCGGGTCCTTGCCGGAGAACGCGCCGCCGCCGTGGCGCGCCATCCCGCCGTACGTGTCGGCGATGATCTTGCGCCCGGTCAGCCCGGCGTCGCCCTTCGGCCCGCCGATCACGAACCGGCCGGTCGGGTTGACGAAGACCTTCAGATGCTCGTCGCGCAGCGCACGCGGGATCACTTCGTCGATGATCTGCTCGGTGACTTCGCGCCGGATCAAGTCGAGCGGGATGTCGTCGTCGTGCTGGGTCGAGATGACGACCGCGTCGACGCGCACCGGCTTGTAGCCGTCGTACTCCACCGTCACCTGCGACTTGCCGTCGGGCCGCAGATACTTGATCGCGCCGCTCTTGCGCTTCGCGGCCAGCAGCCGGGTGAGGTCGTGCGCGAGCGTGATCGGCAGCGGCATCAGCTGCTGCGTCTCCCGGCACGCGAACCCGAACATCATCCCCTGGTCGCCCGCCCCCGTCAGCTCGAACGGATCCCGTTCTCCGGTCTCCTTCACCTCGAGGGACTTGTCGACGCCCATCGCGATGTCGGGCGACTGCTCGTCGACCGAGACCGAGACGCCGCACGTCTCGTAGTCGAACCCGACGTCCGAGCGGTCGTAGCCCACCTCTTTGATCGTCTCGCGCACGATGCGCGGGATGTCGACGTAGGTGTTGGTCGTGATCTCCCCGGCGATGTGGATCTGCCCGGTGATCGCGAAGGTCTCGCATGCGACGCGCCCCATCGGATCCTTCTCGAGGATCGCATCGAGCACCGCGTCGGAGATCTGGTCGGCAAGCTTGTCGGGGTGCCCCTCGGTCACCGACTCCGACGTGAACAGTCTGCGATACGCCATTAGTCGCGCCCCTTCGCCGTGCTGCCGTCCGTGCCTACGGTCATGATTCTAGGTGCCCTCGCTCCACGACGCCATGTACTTGACCTGTTCGGGCGTCGGCGTGTCGATGCTGATCCCGAACGCGGCGAGCTTGAGCTGGGCGACTTCCTCGTCGATGTGGTCCGGAACCGAGTAGACCTTCTTCTCCAGCGTCTTGTAGTTCTGCGCCAGGTGCGCCGCGGCCATCGCCTGGTTGGCGAAGGACATGTCCATCACCGCGGCCGGATGCCCTTCACCGGCGGCGAGGTTGATGAGCCGGCCCTGGCCCAGCACGCGCACGGTCTTGCCGTTCTTCAGCGCGTACGCTTCGACGAACTCGCGCGGCTGCGTCTTCCCGGTCGAGAGGGCCTCCAGGGCGTCGAGGTCGAGCTCGTCGTTGAAGTGTCCCGAGTTGCAGACGATCGCGCCGTCCTTCATCACCTCGAAGTGCTCTTTGCGGATGACGTGATAGTTGCCGGTGACGGTGATGAAGACGTCGCCGCGCTTCGCGGCCTCCGCCATCGGCAGCACCTGGAAGCCGTCCATCGCCGCTTCGAGCGCCTTGCGCGGATCGATCTCCGTGACCACGACGTGCGCGCCGAGTCCCTTCGCGCGCGAGGCGACGCCGCGCCCGCACCAGCCGTAGCCGACCACGACGACGGTGGAGCCGGCGATCAGCACGTTCGTCGCGCGCACGACGCCGTCGAGCGTCGACTGGCCGGTCCCGTAGCGGTTGTCGAACATGTGCTTCGTGAGCGCGTCGTTGACCGCGATGACCGGGTACGGCAGCACGCCGTCCTTCTCCATCGCGTGGAGACGAATCACGCCGGTCGTCGTCTCCTCGCAACCGCCGATCATCTCTTTGAGCAGCGCGTTGTGCTTGGTGAAGATCGTGGTGACGAGGTCGCAGCCGTCGTCCATCGACATGTGCGGCTTCGAAGCGATCACCGACTCGATGTGCGAGTAGTAGGTCGTCTCGTTCTCGCCCTTGATCGCGTAGGTGGGGATCTCGTAGTGCGCGCAGAGCGCCGCGGCGACGTCGTCCTGGGTCGAGAGCGGGTTGGAGGCGCAGAGCGCGATCTCGGCCCCGCCCGCCTTGAGGGCGAGCATCAGGTTCGCCGTCTCGGTGGTGACGTGGAGGCAGGCGCCGACGCGCACGCCGGCGAGCGGCTTCGTCTTGGCGAACCGCTCGCGGATCTGCGCGAGCACCGGCATGAAGCTCGCCGCCCACTCGATGCGCGATTTCCCGGCATCCGCCAGCGCGAGGTCCTTCACGTCCCCGCGGGTCTTCTCTAAAGTCTGCACGTGTGTTTGTCCTTATGCAAGCATAGGCACCCACGCCTCGGCGCGGCACCTTCGTTCAAACACGCCGTGCTTGTTGAAACCAGCTCGAACGGCGCGACCGAACCCTCTTCGCCGCGAGGCGTCTCGGGTTCTTGCCTGGTAGACCGCCCCGTGGACGGAATCGATGCATATCTTGATCGGCTGGCTTCGGCCGATTCGACACCCGGCGGAGGGAGCGCTGCGACGTTGGTCGGAGCGCTGGGTGCGGCGCTGTGCGGGATGGTCGCCCGGATCACGGCGGCGAGCGAACGCCATTCCGCCGTGCGCGGGGACGCGCAGGCGCTGGCGGAGGAGGCCGACGCGCTGCGCGCGCGGTTCGGCGCGGCGCGGCCGCTCGACGAAGCCGCTTACGGCCGGGTCGTCGAGGCCGGCGCGCTCCCGAAGCGCACCGACGCGGAGAAGCACGAGCGCACCGCGGCGCTGCAGCGCGCGCTGGCCGGCGCGGCCGAGGCACCGCTCGCCGTCTCGGGGATGTGCGCCGAAGGGATCGCGCTGGCCGAGCGCGCGAACGCGCTCGGCAACCCGCATCTCGGCAGCGACGTGGAGTGCGCGCTGCACTTCTTTCGCGCCGCGCTCGCCGCGAGCGTCGCGAACGTGCGCATCAACCACCGCTACATCAGGGACGAGCACACCGTGCGCGCGCAGGACGAGCGCTTGATCGCGATCGTCAACGCCGCGCACGAGACGCTCGACCCGCTGCTTCCGAAGCTGCCGTAAGGGGAATCCGAGAACGTGGCGTCCTTGAACGTGTTCGCTCGCGTCAAGCCGATCGACGAGCTGGTCGCGCAGAGCGGGCTCGACCCGCACGGCACCGCGCTGAAGAAGTCACTCGGCGTGTGGGGTCTGACGGCGCTCGGGATCGGCGCGATCATCGGAACCGGCATCTTCGTGCTGACCGGCAAGGCGGCGGCGACCAGCGCCGGGCCGGCGATCGTGCTCTCGTTCGTGCTGGCCGGGATCGTGAGCGCGCTGGCGGCGCTCTGCTACGCCGAGCTGGCTTCCAGCGTCCCGGTGGCGGGCAGCGCGTACACGTACGTCTACGCGACGCTCGGCGAGCTGATCGCGTGGATCGTCGGGTGGGGGTTGATTCTGGAGTACGCGCTCGGCGCCGCGACCGTGGCGATCGGATGGTCCGGATATTTCACCGACTTCCTGCGCGCGACGTTCGGCTTTCACATCGCGACGTCGCTGACGACCAATCCCTTCGACGGCGGAATGCTGAACTTGCCGGCGGCGCTGATCATCCTGATCATCACCGCGCTGCTGATTCGCGGCACGAGCGAGAGCGACACCGTGAACAAGACGATCGTGACCATCAAGCTCGCGATCGTGGTGTTCTTCATCATCGTCGGCGCGGGCCACGTGAACCCCGCGAACTGGCACCCGTTCGCCCCGTTCGGCTCCTGGGGGATCGTCAACGGCGCGGGCTTGGTGTTCTTCGCGTACATCGGGTTCGACGCGGTCTCGACCTCCGCCGAAGAGGTGCGCGATCCGGAACGCGATCTGCCGCGCGGGATCATCGGCAGCCTCGCGATCTGCACCGTGCTCTACATCCTGGTCTCGGGGATCCTCACCGGGCTGCTGAAGTTCGACCAGCTCAACGTCGCGTCACCGGTTTCGTATGCGCTGATTCAAATCGGGCTCGGCTGGGCCGGTGCGATCGTGGCGCTCGGCGCGATCGCCGGCCTCACCACCGTCTTGCTGGTGCTGCTGTACGGGCAGAGCCGCATCTTCTTCTCGATGTCGCGCGACGGGCTGCTCCCGGACGTTTTCGCGCGCATCCACCCGCGCTTCCGAACTCCGTATCTTTCCTCGGCGCTCATCGGTGTGGTCGTCGCGGCGGTCGCCGCGGTCGGCCGGCTCGACGACGTCGCGAACCTCGTCAACATCGGCACGCTCGCAGCGTTCGCGCTCGTCTCGATCGGCGTCATCATCCTGCGCCGGCGCGCGCCCGCGATGAAGCGCGCCTTCCGCGTGCCGTGGAGCCCGGTGATCCCGATCCTCTCCGCGGCCGGCGCGCTCTTCCTGATGTTCAAAGGGCTTCCGGTGAAGACGATCGTCGCGTTCTTCGTCTGGATGGCGATCGGTCTGCTCGTCTACTTCTTCTACTCGCGCTCCCGGAGCGAAATCGGCCGCGAAGAAGCGGCTTGATCAGGTCGTCGCGGGCGACGAAGGCGACCCGGCGGGCTGTCCGTCGTGCTCGCCTTTGATCGTCGGCGTCGCGAGCGTCCCTTCGGGCGGCGAGGTGTCGCGCCGGCCGAGGATGAGGTACGCCGCGGTGACGCCGCCGGCGAAGGCGAGCGCTTTGAAGAAGTTGCTGTCGAGCGACTCGTCGAGACCGAAGAGGTGGTCCACCGAGAAGTCGCCGTAGCCCGCCGACGCCAGCGCCATCGCGGCGGCCGCGTACAGGAACGGCACCTCGATCCCGCCCTTCGCGGCGTAGAAGCCGTTCGGGCGGTGCACCGTCTCGGCCGCGACGATCATGTTCGAGACGACCCCGGCCGGGCCGAGCGGACCACCCAGCCCGAGCGCGATCAGCAGCCCCGACACGATCTCGTTGTAGGACGCGGCGGCGGCGTAGGTCTCGCCCGGCCGCAGACCGAGGCTGTGCATGAACCCGGCTGCACCCTCGGGACCGGGCCCCTCGAACCAGCCGTACGCTTTTTGCGCGCCGTGCGAAGCGAGTGACAGCCCGAGCGCCAGCCGTGACGCGAGCAGACCGAGGTCGGAGATCATTCGGCCGCCGCCGGGTCGTCGGAAGCGTCGTCGATGACGGTGATCCGGCCGGCGCCGTGGATCGTCGCTTCGACCTTGGAGCCATCGGCCTGAACCGGGTCGGAGACGACGCGGTAATGGCTGTGTCCGTGGCCGTGCGCGTCGTCGGCGTGGAGCGTCCCCGCTAGGACTTGTCCGTCGTCCAGGGTGATGCGGACAGGCTTGCCGACATAGGGCCGGACTTCGTCATCGGTCATCGTGGTCGAGCTCCTTGAGCGTGAGAGTGGCTGCGAACGGGCAGAGCGCCACGTTCAATTCTCACGCTCCCTGGATGTACCCGCAGCACACCGCAGGCGATGCTCGGCGGCCGCCAGCCGCGCCGTCGGCCCCAGGTCGTAGGAAACTACGAAAAACGCCGCCGCCGAGCACCTCCGGGGTGTAGACGGGCCGCTGCTGTGTGGCAAGCGCGGCCCGCAGAGGCGATCGGCGGCGGGTTGGCCGCGCTCGCGTAGCGAGCGCGGACATCTGATGGCTGACACGATGCTGCCTTAATCGGGCGCGCGTTGTAAAGCGGACGGTCGTACTAGTATTTCGGCCCTCGGCGGTTGCTATAGGTACGCGAAGCGTAGGCGGCCCCACTATACTGCACCGAGACAGGTACGATCGTACCTGTTTTGCACCCGCATACGCTTTCGAAAGGCTGCATCGATCGTGATGGTATTAATTGCATTAGTTGTCGCTCTATATGGAGGTACATTTGCACCATCAGGCACTGGAAGCGCGGCGCCTATGGCGACCTCGGCGTCGACGACGTCATCCGACGCGACCGGGACGCCACCACCGCCGGCCGCAGACCCTACGGTTGACGACAGCACGTCGGGCGGACCGTCCAAATAACGCCCTAGTGCAGGAACGGAAAAGCCCGTAGCCTGCGCGAAGTGCGTGCGTGAAAGGGTGTTCAGGAGGTGCCCCTGTAGGGCACCTCCTGTCGGTTCCCGGGAGGTCGAGTCGGGGTCAGTACTTCGTAAGCGCGCGGAGCAGCGCGTTACCGTCAGCGATGCGATGCACGCGTGGTTCGCGGGTGCCTTCGAACGGTGCTTGGAACTTTGCGATGCGGTGCGCGCTCGCGACGCCGCCTCACGCCTCAATCTCATGCTGCTGCGCGCGCGGGCGTTGCTGCGCCTGGACTCGGCAGCCGAAGCGCTGCAGGTGCTGAGCGATGCGTGCGCCGTTCCGGCCGGCAGCGACGAATCGCTGACGTTGCGCATGCTCACCGGGGCCGCCCACGTGCGCGCCGGTGAGGTCGAGCGCGGCTTGCAGATTTTGACCGATGCACGCCGGGATGCCGACGGAGCGCACTCGACGATTCGCTCGGAGATCGTGCTGAATGTCGCGCTCGCGCACTATGCGCTGCGCAACCTCGACGCCGCCGAGAAGTCGCTGCGCCACGTCGACACGAAATCGGACATCGTCTATGCGCGCGCGCTGGAATACCGCGGCTGGATCGCATTGACCCGCGCCGACGCCGAGGCGGCGACGCGCCTCTTCGTGAACGCGCTCGAAACGCTCGACCGCTGCCGGCACTACGACCGCTTTCTCGAAGCCAACTGCATCCGCGCGCTCGCGCACCTCGCAGTCGACCGCCTGGACCGCTCCACGTGGTCGATCGTCGAAGAGCGCCGCGCGCGCGTCGACTGGTCGGTGAACGGCCTCGGGCAGCCGAACTTCTGGATCGCGTACTGCGCCGCGACGTACGCGCTCGACGTGCAAGGAAACGTGCTGCGCGCGGCGCGCGAGGCGCGCGCCGCCGAGCGCGGCGCGCCGACGGCGGCGGCCCGCGTGCAGGCGCTGTGCAAACGCGCGGCGGTCGCGCGGTACGCCGGCGAACCACTTTCCGCAACGGACCATGCCGAGGCGGCGGCCGAGCTGTTCGCAACGCTCAAGCCGCCCGACCTCTCCGGTGACGATGCGATCGTGCCGCTCGTCCTCGCCGAGCAGCTCGCGAACGCGTCGCTCGGCGACGCGGCCCGCGCCGCGCTTGACACGTTCAGCCGGTACGCCCGCAAGTCGTCGGTACTTAGCATGACGCATTCTCCGTACACGCAGGCGTTTCACCGGCTGGTCGAAGGCGCCGTCAGCGAAGCAGCCGGCGAGAAGCGGGCCGCGATCCGCCGCTACCGTGAAGCGTTCGAGCTGTACGCTACGCACGCCGACGTGCGGCGCGCGCTCGACGCCGCGCTGAGGTTGACGCGCCTGAGCGCCGACCGGCGGGCCGCGGAATACGCGCAGGCGCATGCGCGCAAGCTCGCGCCGCAGTCGTGGATGCGGAAAGAGCTCGAGAAGTCCAAGACTCCCGCGGTGAAGCTCACCGCGGTGCAGCGTGAGGTGCTGTTGCTGATTTGCCGCGGCAAGTCGAATCCGGAGATCGGGCGCTTGCGCAAGCGCTCGCTGCACACGATCCGCAACTTGGTCTCGCGGCTGTTCGAGATCTTCGAGGTTTCGAGCCGCGAGGAGCTGGCGGTCGAGTGCGTCCGGCGGGGACTGTATACTCCGAATTAGCGAACAGCGCGCTGCGGCCGCTCAGCCGGCCAGGTCGAGGAAAGGCCGCAGATCGGCTTCGTCGACATCCATCCCGACGCCGCGTACGTTCCAGCGCTCGTCGTGGAAGTCGGAGCCGGCAGTCATCACCAAGCCCAGGCGGCGGGCCTGTTCGCGGTAGTGCGCGACCTGCTGGGTCGAATGGGTCGGATAGAAGACTTCCAGCCCCGCCAACCCCTGCTCGGCCAGATCGTCGAGGATCGCTTCGTCCTTGAGCCGTCCCGGGTGGGCCAGCACCGCGACCCCGCCGCTGCGCCGCACCACCTCGACCGCCTGGAGCGGCGTGATGTGCAGCGAGGGCGCGTAGCCCGGCTTGCCGCGCGAGAGCAGCTCGGTGAAGCACGACTGCACGTCTCGCATCATCCCGTTGCGCACCAGCGCCTTGGCGACGTGGGGGCGCCCGAGCGCGTGACCGCCGCCCGACTCCGCCAGCACCTGCTCGACGGTGAGCGGGTAGCCGGCGCGGTTGAGCCCCGCGACCATCGTGTCGATTCGGCTGCGCCGGTGCGCGCGGTTTCGCTCGATCACCTCGGCGAGCGGCGAAGGTCCGCTGCCGACGCCGTAGCCGAGGACGTGCACGTCGCTCCCGTCCCAGGTCGTGTTGATCTCGATGCCCCGGATCACGCGGAGCCCCGGCGCGTCGAGGCCCTCGTACGCCCGCAGCGTGTCGTGGTCGGTGATCGAGCACCAGTGCACGCCGCGCGCGCGCATCTTTCCGACGAGCTCGGCCGGGCTCAGCGTCCCGTCGCTCTCGAAAGTGTGAGCGTGAAAGTCGACGGTCAAGTAGCGGTCTTCGGGGCGGCTGCGGCGCGGCGCTCCACCAGCAGACGGATCGCCGTGCGAACGTTGCCGTCGATCTCGACGTCGGTGAACTCGGGGACGCAGACCAAGTCGATCTCGCTGGCGGAGAGGTAGGAGCGCGCGATCGCGATGGCTTTGATCGCCTGGTTGGTCGCTCCCGCCCCGATCGCTTGCAGCTCCGCGGTGGGCTTTTCGCGCAGGACCCCGGCGAGCGCGCCGGCGACGGAGTTGGGGTTCGATTGAGCAGACACCTTGAGAACGCCCGACGCGGGCGTTCTCTGTGGCTCGATCATGCTAAGCCTCGAAGATTAATGCGTTTGATGTCGAGCGCACGTCCGGAAGCGACGTCCACCGTCGCAACTGCCGCGCAAAATTGTCGTGTACCCGTTTTCTGGACGGCGAAGCGCTCGGATACCGCGTTGGTGAAACGCTCCAGGACGGTGGCCGATTCCATCCCGATCACCCCGTCGGAGGGGCCGGTCATTCCGACGTCGGTCAGATACGCGGTGCCGCCGGCGAAGATTTGCTCGTCCGAGGTCTGCACGTGGGTGTGCGTCCCGTAGACGAACGAGACGGAGCCGTCGAAGAAGCGGCCGAGCGCCATCTTCTCCGAGGTCGCCTCGGCGTGCACGTCGACGACGATCACCTTCGTGCGCTCCCGCAGCTCGTCGACCAGCGCCCGCCCGACGCGAAACGGGTCGTCGACCGGCGGCATGAAGACGCGGCCCATCAGGTTGACGACGCCGACCGTCACGCCGTTCGCGACGAACGTCCCGGCGCCGCGGCCGGGGAGCGCGGGCGGATAGTTCGCCGGCCGCAGGATGCGGTCGGCCTCGTCGAGCGCGGCGCGGAAGTCGCGCTTGTCCCAGATGTGGTTGCCCGAGGTGATGAAGTCGACGCCGGACGCGAACATCTCCTCGGCGGTCTGCGTGGTGAGCCCGAAACCGCCGGCGGCGTTCTCGCCGTTGACGATCACCGCGTCGGCATGGTGCTGCTCGCGCGCGAGCTCGAGGTGCTTCTTGAGGACCTCGCGTCCCGGAGAGCCGACGACGTCGCCGACGACGAGGATGGTGAGGGTGTTCGGCGTTACGATCTGGCCCTGGCTTTCGCGCGTTTGCGAGCATGCACGAAGTACACGAGGACGCGCTGTTCTTCGCGGAAGCCGACCAGCCGCTGGCGCCGCGTCGGATCGCGCAGCGCGTCGAGCGCGACCTCGACCAGCTCGTCGCGCGCCGCCGGGTCGTCGTCCACCGGCGCGTTCTCGCCGTCCCGCACCAGCCGCTCTCCGAACGCTTCGGCGAACATCGCGACCAGCAGCTCAAGCTCCTCGCGCGAGAACGACTCGGCGTCGCGCGTCACGTTGACGAACGTCACCGCGGTGTCGCGCTCGGAGGCGACGCCGATCTTCTCCGGCGACTCGCCGCGCAGATCGAGGAAGGCGCGCACGTAGTCGCCGACGCGCTCGGCGAGCGCCTTGGTCTTGGCGCGGTCGAGCCGTTCGCGCACGGCGAAGGAAAGCGTGAGCGTCGCATCGCCCGGATTCGAGCGGATGCTGTGCAGCTCCGGAAATCGGACCAGCAGCGCGACGACCCGGTTGACGGTGTCGGCGGACTCGAAGGCGGACGGGGTGTGCATGGCTTTCCTGGGATGGCGGCGAGTGGGGGGACGATGCTTCGGACCGGGCCGGCGGAGGCCCCTCTCAGCCCCGGCCCGCGCCAACTGCGCCGTCGGCGGGCCGCGGCTAGCACCCCATAGACGTTCCCGCGGAGCCGCCCGGTGGCAGCCGGAGTCTGGCATTCCGCCGAGAGGGCCGCCCCCGCGGGTCCGGAACGATACCGCCAATGTCCCGCCGGCGCTCGGGGCTCGGCCTGTGGGCCGGGCTGACGTTCTCCTCTGCCGTCCTCGTCCACGGTGCCGTGCACGCCGCAGGCGAGCGCTCCTTCGTTTGGGACTCGCCGCAGCACGTCGTCATGTCGGTCGTCGCGCTCGGGCTGCTGGCCGCCGTCGCGGCCCCGCTCGGACTGGTCGGGACGCGCCGTGAGCGCCGCCGCCGTCTCGCTCTGGCGCGCGCCTCGCTCGGCCCGGTCACGCCCCGGCTGCTGCTCGGCGGCGCCGCCGCCCAGGCGGCGCTCGCGGTGCTGCTGTTCGCGCCCGAAGGCGCATTCCTCGAGCCCGACCGCGTCGTCCAAGCAGTCGTCTGCGGGCTCGTCGCGCTGCTCTGCTGCGCGTTTCTCTTCCGGGCGACTCGCGACCGGGTCGTGGCCCTGCTCACCGCGCTGGTCACGGGGCTCGAGGACGCGCTCCCGCGCGCGACGCTCCGCCGCCGCGTGCCGCGGCCGGCCCGCGCCACCGTCCCCTACCGGCTCTTCATCCCGAACCGTCCCCCGCCGCTGGCTGCCTGACGTCCGCCCCGCCGCGCCCTAGCGCGGCCCGAACACCGTCACAGTCAGCGAAGGGAATCATGTTTCGTCACCGTCTGGGCGGGGCGCTGCGCGCGCTCGCCTTTCTCATTACCGTGGTCCTCGCGAGCGGCTCGATCGCCCTCGCGCAGATCGGCGGCGCCGTCCTGTCGGGGACGGTCACCGCGAACGACCAGCCCGTCCCCGGCGCGGCCGTCACCGCGTCCGGTTCCAACCGCGTGCTGCACGCGATCACCGACGCGCGCGGCAGCTTCACGATCCCCGCGGTTCCGATCGGGACCTACGATCTGAACGTCGTGGCCGCGCAAGGCCAAGCGGCGCTGCGGGTCGACCTCACCAGCTCCGGCGCGCACGTCACCGTCGCGCTCTCGCAGCTCAAAGAGATCGGCCGCACCGCGGTGACCGCGCGACCGCCCGTGCGCGGCTCGGGGACCGACCTGAGCCTCAACGCCGAAGCGCTCGCGCGCTCGCCGGCGGGCGGCAGTTTGCCGAACCTGCTGATCCAGCTGCCCGGCGCCGCGCGCGGCGCAAACGGGGTCGTCCACATCAACGGCGACCACGGCGACATCAACTACATCGTCGACGGCGTGCAGATCCCGCAGGAGCTGAACCGCGTCGTCGGCAGCGAGTTCGACCCGAACGACATCGCCTTCGTCGAAGCACTGCAAGGCGCGTACCCGGCGCAGTACGGCGAGCGGTTCGCCTCGGTGATCAACATCAACACGCGCAACGGCGCCGGCGCTCCGGGGCCGATCGGCGACGTCACGTTCGGCTCGTACGCGCACGTCGACTCGACGCTGGGCTATCACACCAACGTCGGGCCCGGCTCGCTGGTCGTCGCCTTCCGCAACGAGCGCGGCAACCGCGGGCTCGATCCGCCGAACTTCGACTCGCCGCACAACGCGTTCAGCAACTCGAACCAGTTCCTACGCTACACGCTGCCGACCGGGCCGAACTATCTGAACCTTACCGTCAGCCGCTCCTACCAGACCTACCAAATCCCGAACGACGTCGCGAGCGGGCAACCGGCCTCGACCGACGACGTCGAAACGCAAGAGGATCTGTTCAGCGCGCTGCAGTTCCGCCATCCGATCGGCGACCACGGCTCGCTCTCGTTCGGGCCTTCGTTCAAGCGCTCGCGGATCCGCGACTTCGGCGATCCGAACAACGACTTCGTCTTCGGTGAAGCCGGCAATCCCGGCGCCCCGACCGACTGCGCGAACGCGGTGAGCTCGGCCGGTCCGGTGGTGAACGGCGTGGTGACGAACCCGCAGCCGAACCCGAGCGTGAACTACGGGAACACAACCTGCGGCTTCTCGCTGAACGGCGACCGCACTGCAATTGACGTCGGCGGCAACCTCGACTACGTCAACCGCAGCGCGAAGCACGAGCTCGCCTTCGGCGGGCTCTACGACGCGACGCACGTCGCGAAAAACTACGCGGTCACGCTGCAGCCGGGGAACTTTCTCGCGCCGATCTTCACCCCGGCGACGCCGGGCGCGCCGTACACCGTGGTCGACAGCTCGCCGAACGTCGGCCACCTCGCCGCGGTCTACTTTCAAGACGCGTGGAAGATGGGAACGAACTGGCAGCTCGACTATGGCGTGCGCGGCGACTCGTTCACGGTCGGCTCGGCGCAGTTCGCGACCGGGTTCGGCCAGCTCAGCCCGCGGGTGAAGCTGACGCGGTTCTTCGGCACGCGCGACAGCGTGTACGCGTACTACGGAAGGTTCTTCACCCCGTTCTCGCTCGAGAACGTCTCGCCGCTCGCCGCGTACACGCTCAACCTTCCGCTGCAGGCCAACGTCGCGCAGTTCGACCTGCGGCCGCAGCGCGACTCGGTCTACGAGATCGGCGGCCACTTCGCGCTCGGGCGCGGCGATCTCGGCGTGCGAATCATGCAGAAGAACGCGACCGACTTGATCGACGACACGCAGGTCGGCACGACGAACCTGCACCAGGACATCAACTTCGCGCAAGGCCGCATCGCGACGCAGACGGCGTACTACCAGCTCGGCTTGCCGCGCGCCGGCCGCTTCTACGCGGCGATCACGCACACGTACTCGGTCAACAAGGGCTGCGAGACACAGCTGCTCGCGCCGTGCTTCGGCGTCGCGACCGACTGGACGCCGGCCGATCACGACCAGCGGATCGACGTCACGTCCGGGCTGATCGCCAACGACCGCCACGGCGGCTGGTTCTCGCTCGACGGCGAGTACGGCAGCGGTCTTTCCTCGGCGTTGAACCCGAACGGCGGGATCAGCTGCGGCGGAGACAGCTTCTCGCAGGGCGGACCTTGCAAACGCACCCCGCATCTCACCTTCGACGCCGAGAAAGGGATCGCGCTGCACGGTGGGATGGCGCTGACGCTGCGCGTGCACAACCTCTTCAACGACCGCTACTTCGTGACGTTCGCGAACGCGCAAGGAAACCACTACGCGCCGCCGCGGACGTTCGACGTCGGGCTCCGCTTCAACACCAAGTAGAAGTCAGGAGGCCGGGCTCGCGCCCGGCCTCTTCGTCGTTCGCTACGCGGCTTCGCGGGGCCGAACGGGCAGCGTTGCGCGAATCACCGTCCCGCCGCCGCGCGCCGAATCCACCTCGATCTCGCGCGCGAGCATCTCGACGATCCCGAGCCCGCGGCCGGACTCGGCGTACGGTTCGCGCCGGGGCGTCCAGGGATAGCACCGCAGACCGGGCCCGTGGTCGCGGACGACGAGCACGGGCGGCTCGCTGTCGCACAGCTCGAGCCGAACGCGGACGTCGCCGGGAGCGTGCCGCACCGTGTTCGCGACGAGCTCGCCGTAGATCAGCTCGGCGGCGTCAATTCCGTCCGACGGCTCGGCGAGCGCGGCCAAGCAATTGCGGAATGCACCGCGCTCGCGCAGCACGCGCGCCGCTTCTCCTTCCGCTTCCCAGATGACCGCCATACGCTCCCCTCCTTCGGGCCCTCCGCGTACCAAATCGTACCGAGCCGGAGCGGGATTGTCAGTCCCGGGATCAGGGGGTATCTTCGGTCATGCCCCTCGTTCGAGCAGGCGCGGTCCGACGAGCGCCTCCTCGAAGGCCTCGCCGCCGACCGGTCCACCGAAGCGAAATCCTTGCAGCTCGTCGCAGCCGAGCGAGGCGACGAACTCGATCTGGGCGTCGGTCTCCAAGCCTTCGGCGGTCACGTGCAACCCGAGCGTTTTCGCGACAGCAACGATCGAGCCGACGATCGCTTGATCGTACGCGTCCTCTGCAACGTCGCGGATGAACGCGCGGTCGATCTTGAGCGCGGTGACGGGCAGCCGTTTCAAGTATGCGAGCGAGCTGTAGCCGACGCCGAAATCGTCGACGGCGATCTGCACGCCGAGCAAGCAGATTCGCCGCAGCACCGGCAGCACGGTGTCGTCGAGCAGCACGCGCTCGGTCACCTCGATCGAAAGCGCGTCGGGCGGAAGCCCGTGCTCGGCGAGCACCGCGGCGATCACGTCGGGAAGATCCGCTTCGCGCAGATCGCGCGGCGAGAGGTTCACCGCGACGCGGAACTCGGGGCGGAACGCGCGGATGCGGGCCGCGGTGACGCACGCTTCGCGCAGCACCCAGCGGTCCAGCGCGACGATCGCGCCGCTCTCTTCGGCGATCGGGATGAACGTCGCCGGCGCGACGACGCCGCGCGAGCGGTGGTGCCAGCGCACCAGCGCTTCGCAGCCGACGACGCGCCTCGTCGCCACGTCGATCACCGGCTGGTACAGCAGCCGCAGCTCGTCGCGGTAGATCGCGTGGCGCAGATCGTTCTCGAGCGCGAGCCGCTCGGCCGCGACCGCTTCCATCGAGCCGTCGTACAGCACGAAGCGGCTGCCGCCCAGCGCTTTCGCGCGGTACATCGCTGCGTCGGCGTGCGCGAGCAGCGCTTCGGCCGTCTCCGCGTGATCGGGGAAGATCGCCGCGCCGACGCTGGCGTTGACGAACAGCTCGCGCCCGCCGGCCCCGATCGGAACCGCGAGCGCGCGCACCAGCCGTTGGGCGACGCTCTCGACCTCGCCCTCGTGCACGACGCGCGGCAGCAGGACGATGAACTCGTCGCCGCCGGGTCGCGCGATCACGTCGCCGGCGCGCAACGTTTCCTGCAGCCGGACCGCAACCTCGCGCAGCACGTCGTCCCCGGCGCCGTGGCCGAGCGTGTCGTTGATCGTGTTGAAGCGGTCGAGGTCGACGAACAGCAGCGCGAAGCGGCGCTGGTCGCGCCACGCGTCGGCGATCGTCTCTTCGATGCGCTGGTCGAGCGAAGCGCGGTTCGGCAAGCCGGTGAGGCGGTCGCGGTGCGCGTGCTCGAAGAGCTGCTGCTGCGCGCGCTTCAGCTCGGTGACGTCGACCGAGACGCCGACCGCGCCGGCGATCTCTCCGCGCGCGTCGCGCAGCGGCTCGACGTGATGGCGCAGCCAGTGCGCCCCGCGCGCCGTCTCGACCCGCACCGGCGCACCGGCGACGACGCCGGTCAAGACGTGCTCGGCGATCAGCGCGCCGCTGGGATGTCCGAGGAGCTGATCGGCGCGCAGCCCGAGCCCGCTCAGCGCCCCGCCGGCGAGCGAGGTGAAGCGCGCGTCGCGGTCGGTCGTCCACAGGACGGCGTCGACGTTCTCGGCGAGCAGCCGCACGCGCTGCTCGTGCTCGCGGACGCGCGACTCGCTGCGCGCGCGTTCGGTCACGTCGCGCAGCGTGACGATGAGCTCGGAGCCCGCCGGCTTCACCCGCACCTCGAGGGTTCCGCCCGCCTCGAGCGCGCAGGTTCGCGCGAACGGGCTGGCGGTGCGGCGCGCGCACTGCAAGTCGGGCAACATCTCGGAACCGAGCTGACCGACGATCTCCGCGAGCGGCTTGCCGGCGAGCGAGCCGGGGACGGCACCGAGCAGCCGGTGCGCGCGGCGGTTGGCGCGGACGATCACGTTGCGCTCGTCGACGACGTAGACGCCGTCGCGAACGGCTTCGAGCAGATGGCGGTCGCGCGCGAGCGCTTCCGCGCACGCGCGGCGCAGTTTTGCGCCGGTGCTGCGCAGCAGCAGGACGTAGCCGGTAAGGGCGAGCAGCGCGACGAGCGCGAGCGCCGTAACGATGACGATCACGGCGCTCCGCAGCCAGGTGAGTTCATCCGTGAACCGCTTCCGAAGACGAGCCAGCGGCGGCCGCACACCCGGACGCCGTACTCAAGAGATCGGACGCTCAGGGCGGAATTGTAAGGATTCTGTCTGTTAAGGTTGCGTTAACTGCCGGCCTGGCCGAGGAGCGTGAGCGTCCCCATCCAGAGCCCGAGCCCGACGCAGACCACCGCCACGCCGACCGCCACCACGTTCCCGAGCAGCGAGTTCACGCGGTCGCCCAGGATCTTCTTGTCGTTGGCCATCACGAGCAGAAAGCCGAGCACGATCGGGAGCACGAACGCGTTGAACGCTTCGACCCACACCGTGATGCGAATCAGCGGCAGGTGCGGGATCAGCACGATCCCCGCCGAGACGATGACCATCGCCGCGTACATCCCGTAGAACCGCTTCGCGTCGTAGCAGGCGACGTTCAGCGAGCAGCGCCACGCGAACGCTTCGCCGAACGCCCACGCGGTCGCGAGCGAGACGACGAGCGCGCCGATCAGCGCAGCGCCGAGCAACCCCGCGCCGAACGCGATACCGGCCCACTTCGAGCCGGTCAGCGGAACGAGCGCGAGCGCGGCGTGCGCGGCGTCCGAGACGCTTTCGTGGCGCACGAACAGCGTCGCCGCGCAGGTGACGATGATCGCGATCATGATCACCTGCGTGAGCACCGCGCCAAGCGCGGTGTCGATGCGCGCGAAGCGCAAATCCTTCGGCCGCAAGCCTTTGTCGACGGTCGCCGACTGCTGGTAGAAGATCATCCACGGCATGATCACCGCGCCGATGTTGCCGGCGATCAGCAGCAGGTAGTCGCGGTTCTGCAGCGGCTGGCTCCCCAGCAATCCTTCGCGCACGACCGTCATCGGGTTCGGATGCGCCGCGAACGCCGCCGGAATGAACAACAGCTCGAGCAGACACAGCGAGAGTGCGAAGACCTCGGCGCGCTTGTAGCGCCCGCTGAACGCGATCGCGATCAGCGCCACCGCGGAGATTGCCACCATCGGCACGACCGGCACCCCGAACACCAGCGCGGCGCCGGCGATGCCGATGAACTCCGTGACCAGCGCGGCGAGGTTCGTCAGCAGCATCGTTCCGAGCGAGACCCACGTCCACGCCAGCCCGTAGTGCTCGCGAATGAGCTGTGCGTGGCCTTTGCCGGTGACGGTCCCGAGCCGCACCGTCATCTCTTGGATGACGAACAGCGGAACCATCAGCAGCACCTGCAGCAGGACGAGCTTCATCCCGAACTGCGCGCCCGAGGTCGCCGCCGTCGCGACGCTTCCGGCCTCCGTGTCGGCGAAGGCGACGATCAGCCCCGGCCCCATGACGGCCAGGTACTTCCACAGCGCGTTCCGCCGCCGCGGTACAGGGGTCGCTTGGCTGGCAGATTGTGGGGTGGCGTGGACCGCGGCCATCGTCGCTCCGGGGGAAAATGAGGTGCTCCTAACGATCGAGCTAGGCACGCCGAAGTTCCTCTGCCGTCCACGCTCGCCCTGCACGGAACGGACGTCGGGCCGTCGAAGCAAGCGGGGTGCTCGCTCACCTCGTGCTCGGGGCGGTGTTGCTGGCGGCGGCTACGCCCGCTCCGGCGCCGAAGCCGACCCCGACGAACCCGTTCAACCTCAACCCGATCGCGCCGCCTTCGCCGTCGCTGCCGATCATCGGCACGACGCGGGCCAAGCCGCTGTGCACGGCGATCCGCCGGGCAGTCGCGCCCGCCGTTGCCGCGGCCCTGAGAAACGACCGGACGTTCGGGACGATTCGGACGCAGATCTACGACTACGTCGTCAAGGACTCCGACGAAGCGAAAGACCTCCACCTCATGCAGATGGACCGCCAAGTCGACGCGATGGTGAAGAACGTGGACGCGCTCGAGTCGGCGCTGAAATCGGCGGCGCTCGACGTTCCCCCGACGGCAAAGCCGGAAGACGCCAAGACGCTGCGCGAGCTGCGCGCGACGCTTGCGAACGTGCTGGTTGCGCAAAAACTGCAGCTCAACACGATGAGCGGCTTCGTCGAAACGGAGCGGATGCGCCGCTTCGGTCAGCTCAGCGAGAGCGAGCAAAACATGCAGCGCTCGAACGGACCGAACATCGCGCAGCCCGGCGGCGGACCGCTGCAAACGCCGACGCCGATCAGCCCGTTCTTGCGCGAGCAGCAGAACCCGTACAACCCGCGGCACCCCGAACCCAAAGGGCTCAGCGACGGCAAGCTGCTGGACCGCGACCTCGGCGACATCTCGGCGTTCACCACCAAATACGAGGACGCCGCCGCCAAAGTCATCATTCCCGCCGCGAACTCGTGTAAGTAGACGCCCGCCGGCCTCGCAGCGAGGCCGATGCGGTCGTTTTCCCGAAGGCCAAGTTCCCGATGGGGGTCCCGCGCAAGCCGATCGAGCCGCCCACCGCAGAGGCCTCGGCGTTCCTTCAGAAGGCGATGGACCAGTACGGCAAGGCGACCTATAATTTTGCGTACCGGCTGACCGGCAACGAGGCGGACGCCCGCGACCTCACGCAGGACGCCTTCATCCGGGTCTACCGGGCCTGGCGCTCGTTCCAACCAGGCACTTCGTTCCTCTCCTGGATCTACCGGATCGTCACGAACTTGTATCGGGATGAACTTCGGCGGCGAAAAGGGCGTTTCCAGGAGGAGATCCCGGAGGACAACGCCCCGCAGGAGTACGGCGGACAGCGGCCCCTGGCCGTCGACCCGATCGAAGACTACGTGGCGGGGCAACTGGGGGAGCCGCTGGCGAAGGCGCTGGCCCAGCTCTCACCGGAACAGCGCCAGGTTGTGGTTCTCGCCGATATCGAGGAGTACAGTTACCAAGAGATCGCGGACATCATGGGGTGTTCGATCGGGACGGTTCGCTCTCGCCTCCATCGGGCCAGAGCTCTTCTCCGTCGGCTGGTGACCCGGGCGCAACAAGAACAACGATGACGACACATTACGACCGCGAGACCCTGATCGACTACCTGCACGGCGCGCTGACGCCGGAAGCGGACGCTGCCCTGTTTGCGCACCTCGAGACGTGCGCGAGCTGCAACGCCGTGTACGACGAGGAGGCGGCGCTCGGCGAGGCGCTGCGCCGCGCCGCGCGCGCCGACGAGCTCGAGTTCCCTTCGATGATCAAAGCGAAGGTCTGGGACGCCGTGCGCCACCAGCAGCCCACGTGGATCGAGCGGCTGCGTACGAGCTGGGGCCCGCGAATCGCCGTTCCGATCGCCGCCGCGCTGGCGATCGCCGCGTACGTCGGGACCCCGTACCTCCGGCAACCGGCCGCCGCCGTCGGCGTCGAAGCCGCCTACTACCTCGACGTGCACAACGCCGAGGCTCAGCAGAACCCGTTCGGCCCGGGCGTCGCCCCGGCCGTCTACTCAAGCGACACGCAGGACCGCAGCCCGGCGTCCTCGTCCGCCGCCTCGTACATCGATACCGCCGACGCTGCGACCCTGGTCGACGCCGACGGTGCGTTCCGCTAGCCTCGCCGTCGCACTCGCGCTGTTCGCGCTCGGTGCACCGGCCGTTCGCGCTGCGCCCGGCAAACCGCACGCCACGCCGAAGCCGGTCCGCGCCGCGGTCGTCGCCCCGCCGCCGGCCGCGACCGACGCCCGCCCGCTGATCGTCGCCGCCGCGGCGGCCGCGAAGCACGTCTCGTTCGTCGGGCAGATGGAGTCGATCCGCAGCGGGACCACGCGTGCGTTCGCCGTGGTTTCGAAGGTCGAGCACCGTGCGCCCGACGAGACGCGCCGCACCTATCTGGCGCCCCGCGTGCTCTACGGACAGTTCGTGATCAGCCGCGGCGCGATGTCGTGGGACGTCGACCCGAGCCGCAAGCGCGTCATCGTCAGCGAGAACAAAGCCGCGGTCGATCCGGTCGCGGTCGTCGACGACATCGCATTGCTCGACGGTAACTACCGCGCGGTGCGCACCGCGACCGATCAAGTCGCGAACCGCAAGACCGACGTGGTGGACCTCGTCAGCCGCTACACCGGCGAGCGGACCATGCGGCTGTGGATCGACGCGGAGACGCACGTCGTGCTCGCCAAAGAGGCGTACCACAACGACGGCTCGCTGGCGTGGCGCACGCGGTTCGACGACATTCGCTACACCGACGGCATCCCGCAGTCGATCTTCACCTCCGCGACGCCGGCGGGGTACGCGACGGTGACCGGGCGCTCGTACCAGCAGCCGCAGACGAACCCGAACGCGATCCCCGACGCCGGCTTCAAACCGATCAAGCCGAAGTACTTGCCCGAAGGCTTCGTCCTCGTCGGCGGCGACGTGAACGACGCCAAAGGCGTGCGCAACCTGCACCTGATCTACTCGGACGGGATCCGCACCCTCTCGCTGTTCGAGAACGCGACGAACCGCATCGCCGACTTCGAGGGGATGAAGCCGCAGACGATCAACTTCGACAAGCACGACGCGAAGTACGTCCGCGACGGGCCGACGACGCTGCTCGCCTGGCGCGAAGAGGGCCTGGCGTTCACGATCGTCGGGGACCTCGACCTCAAAGACCTGGTCAGCATCGCGACCTCCGTCGTCCCCTAGTGGCTTCGCCTGCGGCGAAGCCTTCGCGTTCGGCCCTTCGGGCCGATCCGCATCCCTAGCGGTCGAGATGAGGGCGCGTGATGGACGGGCGTGGGAGTTTCACTTTCGTCCGTTTCGGCGCTGCTCGCGCGAATCGGCTCGGCGCGCGACGTCGCGTTCGGCACGTATCTCTTGCCGCCCGGGCCGGTGCGCGATGCGCTCGTCGCCGCGGCGCGGCGCGGCGCGCACGTCGCGGTGACGCTGCAAGCCGACCCGTATCGTAATCCGGGCGGCGCGCGCGGCAACGAGGAGACGGCGCGCGCGCTGCGCGCGGCCGGCGCTTCGGTGCGGCTGCTCGAGAGCGCCGCGACGCCGTTTCACATCAAAGCGGCGGCCTGCGACGGCGTCGCGTTCCTCGACGACCGCAACTGGACGCAGCGCGGTCCGGAGATCGTGCTGGCCGACGACACGCCGCGCGACGTCGCGCTGGTGCGCGCGGCGCTGGCCGGCCGCGGCGGCGCCGACACGGCGCTCGCGACGCGCAAGGACGAAAGCCTGCGCCGTGAGGTCGAGCTGATCGAGCGCGCCGGAACGGCGGCGGTGACCGTCGAGACGGAGCGCGTCGGCACCTCACCGCTCACCGACGCGCTGCGGCGGCACGCGCGCGCCGGCGCACCGGCGACGCTGATCGTCGGCCGCACGAAGCACCACTCCGGGCTCGAACGCAGCGCGCTGGCGAAGCTCGCGCGCGACGGCGTGCGCGTCTGCGAGGGCGGGAAGAACGAAAAGCTCGCGCTCGCCGGCCGCACGGCGTGGATCGGTTCCGGCAACGCGACCGGCGCGAACGGACGCGGCGCCGCGCAGCTCGAGTGGGGGATGACGACGCAGGATCCTGCGCTCGTCGGCGCGGTGCGCGCCGCGCTCGCGCGCGACGCGCGCTGCGCTACATGACGCCGCGGATCGCTTTGACGAGCTCCGGCTCTTGGACCTCGCCGTCTTTGATCCAGGCGACCTTCTTGTTCTTGTCGATGAGCACCAGCGTCGGGAAGCCGCCCTTGAGATACTGCTGCGCGACCTTGAGATCGGGGTCGTATGCGAGCGGGTAGCGCACGCTGAACTGCTGGCCGAACGCGTTCACGTCGGACTGCGACTCCGGATCGCTGCCGTTCATCGCTTGCGGGCTGCCGCTGACCGCGACGATCGCGACCTTGCCGCCGTACTTCGTCGCGAGATCGTTGAGCGTCGCGGTCTCGCGCTGGCAGTGAGGACACCACGTCGCGAAGACCTCGAGCAGCACCGGCTCGTTGACCTGCGAGAGATCGAACGGGCCGGCATTCGTCGCCACGGAGAAGTTCGGCGCGGTGTCGCCAACCTTGAGCTTCGCCTCGATCGGCGCCTCGGAGGCGGCCTTCGGGATCGCGTTGCGCTGCGCCAGCCCGACCGCGACGACGATCGCGATCAGCACGACGCCCAGCGTCGCGTAGACGATCAGCCTGCGGCGGTCGGCGGGCGCGGAAGGCTTGCGGGTGCTCATGGGTTGTTTCCGATTCGGCGGTCGAGGGCGAGCGTCCCGGGGGCGCGCAGCGCGACCACGACGGCGAGCAGGACGAAGATCGCGTCGCGCGCGACCTCGGCCCAGGTCGTGACGGTCTTGTCGTTCGGTCCGAAGCAGCCGCAGGAGACCGTCATCCCGCGCACCACCGCCGAGGCGATCGCGCCGTCGAAGAGCGCGAGCAGCAGCACCGCGATCCACCCGGCCGCGCGCGTGAACAGCCCCAGCACCAGATAGCCGCCGAGCAATACTTCGAGGAACGGCAGCGCGAGCGCCATCGGCGCGATGACGGGCTGAGGCAGGATGCGAAAGCCGGCGATCTGCGCGGCGAACTCCGCGCCGTGCCCGATCTTCGACGCGCCGGCGACGATGAAGATCGCGCCGAGCACGAGCCGCAGCACGAGCACGGCGTGATCGACGAGCGTGGTGCGGCTCACCGGGCGCGCGTTCCGCCGAGCGCGGCTTCTTCGACCTCGCGCACCAGCGCGCGCTGCGCCGGCGGAATCGCGTGCAGCTCCGTGCGCTCCACTTCGACGTTCTCA
>Ga0213879_10000012_pt1 | contig 121221 bp, 115 predicted proteins | sample VelepicoBEBS_R03_FD_161046 | JGI IMG/M metagenome (GOLD analysis project Ga0213879, IMG submission 161046) | Vellozia epidendroides bulk soil microbial communities from rupestrian grasslands, the National Park of Serra do Cipo, Brazil - BS_R03 | ecosystem: Environmental > Terrestrial > Soil >...
CGGCCCCGCGGTGGTCTGGCTGGTCGGCAGCTGGCTGGCGATCCAAGGCGCGCTCACCGTCGGCACGATCGTCGCGTTCGTCGCCTACCTGGCGCGGCTCTACGGCCCCGCTTCGGCGCTCGCCGGCGTGCAGGTGCAGATCGTCTCGGCGCTGGCCGTCTTCGAGCGCATCTTCGAATACCTCGACATGCAGCCCGAAGGGGCCGAGAAGCCGGGCGCGCTCGCATTGCACGACGTGCGCGGCGAGATCGCGTTCGAGGACGTGCAGTTCTCGTACTCGCCGGAGCGCAGCGCGCTGAACGGGGTCAGCTTCCGAATCGAGCCGGGGCAGATGGCGGCCTTCGTCGGACCCTCGGGGGCGGGGAAGACGACGATCACCCAGCTCGTTCCGCGATTCTACGATCCGCAGTCCGGCGCGGTGCGCGTCGACGGCCTCGACGTGCGCGACGTGACGCTGGCCTCGTTGCGCGAGAACATCGGGATCGTCACGCAGGAGACGTACCTCTTCCACGACACGATCGCAGCGAATCTGCGCTACGCGCGCCCGGACGCGACCGACGAGGCGCTGAGCGCCGCCGCGCGGGCCGCGAACATCCACGAGTTCATCGCCTCGCTTCCCGACGGGTACGAGACGGTGGTCGGCGAGCGCGGCCACAAGCTGTCCGGCGGCGAGCGCCAGCGGCTCGCGATCGCGCGCGTGCTGCTGAAGAACCCGCGCATCCTGATCCTTGACGAGGCGACCAGCGCGCTCGACTCGGCGAACGAGGCGGCGATCCAAGCCGCGCTCGTCCCGCTGATGGAAGGGCGTACGAGCCTGGTGATCGCGCACCGCCTCTCGACGATCCTGAACGCCGACGTGATCTTCGTGGTGGAGAACGGCCGCGTCACCGAGCACGGCACGCACGCCGAGCTGCTCGCGCGCAACGGCGGGTATGCGCATCTGTACTGGAAGCAGTTCCGCGACCGCGCGGCGACCGAAGCCGTCGGAACGTAAGCGCCGTGAGCCTGTCGGTTCGCGGGCTGACGAAGCGCTTCGACGCCAAGACCGCGGTCGGCGGGCTGTCGTTCGACGTCGCGCGCGGTGAGGTCGTCGCCGTCGCGGGGCCGAACGGCGCCGGCAAATCGACAACGTTTCTGTGCCTCGCCGGCCTGGTGCGCCCGGACGCCGGGACGATCGCGTTCGACGGCGAGCTGCTCGGCCCCGAGCGCGGGCGCACGATCGCGCTGATCCCGGAGACGCCCGACGTCTATCCGATGCTCTCGGTGTGGGAACATCTCGCGTTCGTCGCGGCGCTGACGAAGCAGCAGCCCGGGTGGGAAGCGCGCGCCGAGACGCTGCTCGAGCGGCTCGCGCTCAGCGCGGAGCGCAACACGCTCGGCAACGCGCTCTCGAAAGGGATGCGCCAGAAGACGCTGCTCGCGGCGACCGTGCTCGGCGGCGCGCCGGTGCTGCTGCTCGACGAGCCGATGATCGGGCTCGATCCGCTCGGCCAGCGCGAGCTGCGGGCGATCGTCGCGGACTTGCGCGCGGAGGGCCACGTCGTGCTGGTCAGCACGCACCTGCTCGAGAGCGCCGCCGCGATGTGCGACCGGATGCTGGTCGTCAACCGCGGCGCGCTGGTCGCGAGCGGCACGATCGAGGAGCTCCGCGCGCGGCGCGGCGACGGTTCGATCGAGGACGTCTTCCTCGACGTGACGCGCTCGTGAGCCGTATCGCACGGAGGCGGACGTGAACGTTCTCGCGACGCTCTCGTACGGCGACCGCCATGCGCTGGTGAACACGCTCCGGACGCTGCGCAAGCACCCGGGGCGCATCGCGATGTGGGCGTTCTATCTCTTTGCCGTCGTCGGGTTCGCGTTCTTCAAGACCTCGGGTCCGGCGCGCGCCGCGGAGCCCTCGGACTGGGCGACGGCGATCGCCGACTTCTGGGTGTGCGGGTTCGTCGTCGCGTTCGGCGTCGTGCTCGCGAGCGGGACCTCGCGCACGCTCGGGGTCTTCTCCTCACGCGCCGAGGCGCTGCTGTTCACGCGCGCCGGCGTCGCGCCGGTCGCGGTCGCCGCGTACCTGCAAGTGCGTGCCGTCGTGACGACGCTCGGGCAGGGCATCGTGCGCTTCGCATATTTGATTCTGTTCGGCATCCCGGCGGGGACGACGTGGCACGCGCTGCTTGCGCAACTCTGTTTCTTCGCGACCGCCGGCGCGGCAATCGCCAGCGTCACGCTTCCGCGCGCGCTCGCCCGCGGCGCCGCACGGATCGCCGCGATCGCAGCGGGGATCGCGATCGCCCTTGCGGCAGCCTTGCCGGTGCTCGTCGACGTGTTGCGGCTGCTGCACCTGCCGAGCATGCCGAACGCTTTGCGGCACGTTACGGTCGTGCATCCCGGGCTCGTGCTGCGCGCGCTCGGTCACGGCGACATGCGCGCGATTGCGTTCCCGCTCGCCGTCGCCGCGCTCGCGAGCGCCGCATTCGTGCTCGCCGCGCGCGACGCGTATCCCGAGCTCTATGCCATCTCGCTGGCGAACCTGGACTGGCGGATGCGCGTTCGCACGCGGCGCGGCGCGCGTGCGGCCGGTGCCCTCGCTCCTGCCGGCCGAATCGGCGCGCGCGCCGCGCGCGTCCGCAGCAACGCTGGTTCGCCGCTGCGCGGCGCGCTCGCGCTGGCGTGGATCGACACGCTGATGTTCTCGCGCCGCGTCGCGCCCGCGATCACCGCGCTGGCTGCGGCGTTCGCGCTCGCGGCCGGCGCCGCGCTCGCTGCGTTCGCCCGGCTCGGCGGCGAGCTCGCGGTCGGCGTGCTCGTCGGCATGCTCCCCGGCTTCTACGTCGCCGTCGCGTCGACCACCGGCGTACGGCTCGCGCCGGCGATGCGCATGCCGCTGTTCTGGCTCGGCTCCGTCCCGCTCGCGGCGCGCCTCGGCGGCTGGACGCTCGGGCCGTACTCCCGCGACGCGATGCTCGCGCTACTCGCGGTGAGCGGCTACGTCTCCGTCAGCCGCGACGCGCGCGGCCCGCTGATCGTGCTCATCGGCGCGCTGGCGCTGCTCGCGCTGACTCGCACCGTCGGCCTCGCGGTCTTCGCCGCGATGCCGAACGCCCTCGACCAGCGCGGGCCCGCCGTTCTGCTGCGCACGCTGCTGACGTTCGCGCTCGTCGCGCCGCCCACGATCGCCGGCGCGATCGCGGTCTTCGTCTTCCCGGCCCCGTTCGTAAGCGCCACGCTCACCGGCGCGCTGACCGCGCTCATCGAAGCGGCGCTACTCGTCCTCTTCGCCGCCTACCGCCTCGCCGGCCACGTCGATCAGCTGAGCGCCGCATAACTGCACGCTGCCTCGAGCTACGTACCTTCTTCCCAGCCGAGGACGCGGGCGGCGAGCTCGGTGCGGTTGCGCGAGCTCGTCTTGCGGAGCAGCTGTTTCAAATGAAACGTCGCGGTCGAGCTGGAGATCGAGAGCGACTCGCCGATCTCCGTGCTGGACGAACCGCGCAGCACTTCGCTAAGCACTTGGCCTTCGCGCCGGCTCAGCCCGTAGCGCGTCATCGCGCGCAGCACCGTGCCGCGCCGGCGCGCCGGCTCGACCGAGACGAGGAAGAACGGCGCCGATCCGCCCGCGAGCCGCGCCAGCCGAACCGAGGCGAACGGCAGCGCGCGCGTCGCCGCGCGGCCGTGCGGCGCGAACGCGAGCTCGCGAATCAAGTGCGCGAGCGTGTCGGCGAGGAGCGCCGGAGTGTGGCCGTCGCGCGGGCGGTAGAGCGCGTGCAGCGGCGAGTCGTCGTCGGCCGGCTCTTCCGCCAGCACCGGGCGCAAGTGCTCGTCGATCACGAAGGTGACCGGCGCGCTGTTCCGGCGCCACTCCGGCGCCGCGCCGTCGACGATCCAGTGCGTGATCGGGGCGCCGTGCTCGTCGAGGAAGCGGCGCGTCGCGGCGATCTGCGCCGGCCGAAAGCCGCGCGCGCCGTCGGCGTGCATGCGGATCACCGCCAGCGGCCCGCCGTGGCGCCCGAACACCAGGAACAGCGCGCCGCCGCTGCGACTGCGCACGACGAGCGTCGGCAACGGCTCGTCGCGCAACTGCAGGTCGCGCAGCAATTCGGCGTAGTCGCGCTCGCGCTCGTCGCACTCGCGCGGTGAGGGCGCGCCGTCCACGAAGGAGCGCACCGACCAGCGGTCGGCGCCGGCGATCGCGGCGAAAACGTCGGCGGCATAGCCGAGCGCGCCCGGCGAACGCTCCTCGTGCGCGGAAAACTGCGGGTCGCCATGAAGGATGGCCCCAACGGTCATAGTCGCTCCCGTCGGCTCGGTCGGTGTTCCTCTTCCGTTTTTCGCAACGGAGTACCGGAAAAACCAGCCGAGCGAGCCATTGCCGTTGGTAAAATATACGCCTGAGCGGACTAGGCCGTTCGGCCCTGCGGCTAGATCGTTGGTCGCTACCAAGCGCTGCGCGCGCCGGCCCGCGACGAGCGCATCCAGTCGGCGAAGTCGGGCGCCGTCATCGGCTGCGCGATCAGGTAGCCCTGCATCTGCTCGACGCCGTTCTGCACCAGCCACTTCGCCTGCTCGGGGTCCTCGACGCCGTCGGCGATCGTGCGGAGCTGCAGCGTCTGCGCGACGCCGATCGCCGCGCGCGCGACGCGCTTCCAGTGGCCGTTCCCCTCTTCACCGGGATTCGTGACCCGGCGGTCGACCTTGATGAAGTCGAGCGGCAGCGAGGCCATCGCGCTGAGCGAGGTCGGCGCGGAGCCGAAGCCGTCGAGCCCGATCGGGATCCCCAACCGGCGCGCGTGGCGCAGGAACGAGCCGCCGGCGTCGGAGTCGGCGAGCATCGTCGCCTCGCGCACCTCGAGGGCGAGCCGGCTCGGCGCCTCCTCGACGTCGCGGATCAGGTTCTCCATCTCCGACCACACCACCGAGTTCGCGTTAGCGATGTTGATGTGGACGCGCGCGTCGAGCCGCTCGTTCGCGTTGAGCGTCTCGGCGACGGCGCGGATGACCTTGACGTCGAGCGCCGACGAGGCCATCGTCCCGCCCTTGAAGTCGAGGAAGGTCCGCGGCGTGAGCCAGCCGCGCGAGGGGTGGCGCCAGCGCACCAGCGCCTCGGCGCCGACGACCCGCATCGACGAGGTCGAGACGATCGGCTGGTAGCACAGCATGAAGTCGGTCTCGAAGCTCGCGTCGCGCAAGCGCTCGCGAAACTCGCGCCGCGCGCGCATCTCTTGGCTCACCCCGTCGCGGTACCAGCGCACGCTGTTCCCACCGCTCTCCTTCGCCGCATAGAGCGCTTCGTCGGCGTGCTGCAGCAGCAACTCCGGCGTCGTCCCGTCGTCGGGCGAGACCGCGATCCCGATGCTGGCGCGCACCAGGCTGGTGAAGCCGCCTTCCTGCACTTCGACCAGCACGCGCTCCAAGAAGCGCTGCGCGGCCTCGACCATCTCGAGCTCGTCGTCGACGACGGTCAGCACCGCGACGAACTCGTCGCCGCCCAGCCGCCCGACGAAGTCGTTGCGGCGCACGCTTTCCTGCATCCGCCGCGCGGCTTCGATCAGCGTCTGGTCGCCGACGGCGTGGCCGAAGGTGTCGTTGATCGCCTTGAAGCCGTCGAGGTCGATGAACAGCACGCCGACCCGGCCGCCGACCCGCTGCGCGGCGGCCAGGACGTTGTCGAGGTGGCGCAGCGTCGCGGTGCGGGAGGGCAGCTCGGTGAGCGGATCGATCACGCCGTCGCGAACCGGCTCGGTCACTTCCTCGGTGCGCAGTAGCAACCGCGCGACGGCGCCGCCGGCGGCGCGCGCGACGTCGTGGTGCGAGGACCGGCCGCGGGCCCAGCGCATCGCGAAGACGTACGGGGCCGAGGCGGTCAGCCGGGCGACGTACCGGTCTTCGTCGACGTTCTCGCGCTCCTCGACCTGGGCGGCCTCGATCGCGAGGAGGCGCGCGCTCTCCTCGCCGTCGCCGTCGGAGGACGCGTACGCGAGCAGCGAGCCGTCGGTGCCGCAGACGAGCGCGACGTCGGCGCCGGCGAGCGGGAGCGCGCCGGACAGGATGACCCGCATGAGATCGGGGGTGGAACGGCGCGACTCGACCGCAGCATGAAACAGCTCGGCGAGGCCATCCGTCTCGGCGTATTCTCGTCGCCGCTCAGGGGTCATCATTTCCACGTCCTCGGGTGCTGGGTTCCCGGCCACGCGGCGGCGCGCCCCTCGTCACGCCGCGAAGCCACCAAAATCTCCCCGCCCGGAGAGGGCCGATCGTCGCGCTCATAGGCCGAGCGGCCCCTGTTGCCCACTTGCCCACCGAACGAGCTCTTGCAAACCCATCGGCTCGGCGAGCCCTTCGCCGCGCACGGCCGTCGCGCCGTGCCGGACCAGCCAGCGCGCCCGCTCTAAGCTCGCGGCGCGCGCGGCGATCACCACCGGCGCGACCACGGAGCCCAGCGCCAGCGCGGCCAGCGTGCGGACGTCGTCGGCGTCTTCGACGGTCACGAAGTCGAGCGGTCCGGCAACTTCGAACTGCACCCGCCAGGCGCCGGCGCCGACGTGCGCGCCGAGCGCGCGGACGCGCCGGGCGAACGCCTCGGCCTCGGCCGGCGGCTCGTCGCGCGAGCCGACGAGCTCGATCCACACGTGCCGCATCGCGTCGCCGGTTCCGAAGCCCTCGGCGAGCGCGTCGAGCGCCGCGTCGCCGCGGGTCGCCAGCGGCAGGTGCAGCTGGAGCTCGCGGCCGGCGTCGCGCCAGGTGCGGTACGCGTTCGCCGCCGCGCCGATCGCCCAGCGCTCGAGCGCGACCCGCGCGGCGCGGTCGGACTCGCCGCCCAGATATGCCAGCGGCGCCGGCGCCGCCGAGGGCGCGCGCCACGCCAGCGCCGCGCTCGCGCCCCACAGCCCGCCGCTCTCCCCGTCGAAGACCGGCTGGTAGGTGAGGGCGATCAGCGTCGCCGGATCGCCGTCGGAGAGCCGCGCGCGCACCAGCGCGCGCTCCTCGAAGCTGCGCCCGGCGCTCTCGCGGAACCAGTGCGGCTGCAGCGCGCCGAGCGAGGCGGCGGCCATCGCGGCCGCGCTCGCCTTCTCGACCAGCTCGTCGGGCTGCACGCCGTCCTCGGGGCAGATCGCGACCCCGACGTTCGCGTACGCGTCGGCGCCGGCCGCGGCGCGCAGCAAGCGCTGTGCCGCCGGGTACGCCTCTGATTCGCCCGACTCCAGCGCGAGGAGCGCCAGGAACGCGTCGCCGCCGAGGTGGCCGAGGTGGTCGTTGGCGCGCACCTCGCGGCGCAGGCTGCGTGCGACGGCGTCGCGGCCGCTCGCGTCGTGCGGGCTGGGCGGCTCGACGTCGACGAACACGACCGCGAAGGAGCGCTTCATCCGGCGCGCGTCGTGGACGAGCTGCTCCAACCGCTCGAGCGTCGCGGCGACCCCGGGCAGGTCGGCCGGCGCCTGCGAGCCGGTCCGGCCTTCGAGCGCCCACGCGCAGCTGGCCAGGATCGCGCGCGCGATCTCGAGCGAGCCGCCACCGGGCGAGCGCCAGCGCAGCGCGAGCCGCTCGCCACGCTGCGGCGCGATTCGGGCGACGTACATCTCGGGGGTGACGAGCTCGTCTTCGAGGACGCGGCGCGCGCGCTGGAAGAGCCGCTGCAAGCCCGCGCCTTCCGGCGCGCCGGGGACGCCCGCCACGACGCGCTCTTCGTCGAAGACGATGGCGCGCTGCGCGCCCGCCAGCGGCCCGGCCAGCGAGAGGACCGCGCGCAGGCGCAGCTCCGGCTCGGCAACCTGTTCGAACGCCTGCGACCAGGCGCGCGCGAGATCGCGCGAGGCTTGCCCGTCCCGTTCGCCCGCGGTTCGCATTCGGTAATGTCGCACGACCGCTTCGAGGCTACCGTGCGGCTCGCACGCCGTGACCTCTCACGTCGGGGAGTTTTTCATGCGAAGCTGCGAACGCGCTCGGGGAAGGAGCGCTCGGGCCGCGCTCGCACTAGTCCGGCTCGTATGGACAAAGTCGTCGCGTCGCCCGCCGAAGCGGTCGCTGACGTGCCCAGCGGCGCGTCGCTCGCGGTCGGCGGCTTCGGGCTCAACGGCATCCCGCACAACCTCATTCAAGCGCTGCTCGAGCAGGGCGCGACCGATCTGGTCACCGTCTCGAACAATTGCGGCGTCGACGGCTGGGGGCTCGGCGTGCTCCTCGACGCGAAGCGCATCCGGCGCACGACCGGCTCGTACGTCGGCGAGAACAAAGAGTTCGAGCGCCAGTACCTGAGCGGCGAGCTCGAGCTGGAGCTGGTCCCGCAAGGGACGCTCGCCGAGCGGCTGCGCGCCGGCGGTTCCGGGATTCCGGCCTTCTACACCCCGGCCGGCGTCGGGACGCTGGTCTCCGACGGCGGGCTGCCGTGGCGCTACAATGCCGACGGCACCGTCGCGATTTCCTCGCCGAAGAAAGAGACGCGCACGTTCGGCGGGCGCGAGTACGTGCTCGAAGAGGGCATCGTGTGCGACTTCGCGCTCGTGCGCGCCAGCGTCGGCGACCGCCAGGGAAACTTGATCTTCCACAAGGCGACGCGCAACTTCAACCCGCTGTGCGGGATGGCCGGCAAGATCACGATTGCCGAGGTCGAGGAATTGGTGGAACCTGGTGAGATCGATCCCGAGCAGGTGCATCTGCCGGGGATCTACGTGCAGCGCGTGGTGCAAGTCGGCTCGGGCGGAAAACGCATCGAGCGCGTGACGACGCGCAAACGCACCGGAGGCAAATGACGATGGCGCTCACGCGAACGCAACTGGCCGCGCGCGTCGCGCAGGAATTGCGCGACGGGCAGTACGTCAACTTGGGGATCGGCTTGCCGACGCTGATCCCGAACTACGTGCCGCCCGGGGTGACCGTCGTGCTGCAGAGCGAGAACGGAATTCTCGGCTTCGGCCCGTATCCGTACGAAGGCGAGGAAGATCCCGATTTGATCAACGCCGGCAAGGAGACGGTCACGGTGTTGCCGGGCGCGGCGTTCTTCGACTCGGCGACCTCGTTCGGGATGATTCGCGGCGGGCACGTCGACGTCGCGGTGCTCGGCGCGATGCAGGTCGCGCAGAACGGCGATCTGGCGAACTGGGTGATCCCCGGCAAGATGGTCAAGGGGATGGGGGGCGCGATGGATCTCGTGCACGGCGCGAAGCGCGTCATCGTGATGATGGAGCACGTCGCGAAAGGCGGCGTGCACAAGATTCTCGAGCGCTGCGATCTCCCGCTGACCGGCAAAGGCGTCGTGCAGCAGATCATCACCGACCTGGCGGCGATCGACGTCACGCCGGACGGGCTCGTTTTGCGCGAGGTCGCGCCCGGCGTCAGCGTGGACGAAGTGAAAGCCGCGACCGGCGCGCCGCTGCACGTGCCCACGCCGCCCGGTGAGATGAGGATTCCGGCCGGCGTCGCCTAACGTTCTTCGCCTAACGCCGCGTGGGAGGGTCACGCCGTGAAGCTGTCGGGTTTCGTCGTCCTTGCGCTGGCCGCGTTCGCCGGCGTGGTCGCCTTCGGCGGGAGCGGCGGGACCCCGGCTCGGCCGGCGGCCGCGGCCGGGACGCCGGCGCCCGACGGAATCCTCGCGAAGGGGCACATCAACCGCGTCGTCGTGATCGTGATGGAGAACCGCACGTTCGACAACATCTTCGGCGGCGACTTCGACGTGAAAGGACATCCGAGCCCGTATCCCGAGGCGGACTCGTCGGTGCCGTCCTCGATCGCATCGCACATGACCACGGCCGACTTCAAACCGGACGGCGGGGAAGACAACTGGCACAACTGGTGGGAGTGCTTGGCCCAGGGCCACTTCTCGTCGCAGACCTGGCTGAAGGTGAGCCAGAACGCCGGTCCGTGCACGCAGTATCCCAACGTCAGCAAGACGGCCGCGCCGTTCAAGTATCTGAGCCCGAAGCTGCGCACGACGTACTGGGCGATCGCAGGCCACTACGAGCTGGGCGACTCGTTCTTCGCGATGTCGTCGACCGACTCGTTCCCGGCGCACCAGTACATCGTCGTCGGCCAGTCGCGCACCGACCAGACGAAAACCCATCCCGCGGAGACGGTCGCCGGTCAGCCGACCTACGCCGGAACCTCGTCGTACGCGCGCGGCTGCGTGGATCTCGGTCAAAACGTCGACATCGCGTTTCCGAAGCTCGACGCCGCCACGGGCTGGGCGACGCTCGTCGACCGCAACGTCGGCGGCGAGTGCTGGAACGACGCGACCTTCGGCGACTACCTGAGCGTCGCTCACGTCGACTGGCAGCACTTCTCGATGCAGAACGCGCCGGCGAACGCGTTCAACGGCTTCATCAACGTCAACGGGCCGAACCACTGGTACAAGCACGCCTTTCCGCTCTCCGGCACGAACGTCTTGAAGGTTGCGGCGGCCGGAGGGCTCCCGCAGTTCTCCTGGATCAAGCCGCCGTGCTTCCCGGCCAGCGATCATCCGAACATCGGCAACCACGGGCCGGCGTGGGTGGAGACCGTCATCGACGAGATCGGCAGCAACCAAGAACAGTGGGACCACGCCGCGATCTTCGTCGTCTGGGACGACTGGGGCGGCTTCTACGACCACCGCACGCCGCCGCCGCAGCGCGCGTGGGACCGTCTCGGCCCGGGGCTGCGCACGCCGTTCCTGATCGTCTCGCCGTACGTCGTGCAAGGAAACGTCGCCCACGGCGTCGCGGACTACGGTTCGATCCTGCGCTTCGTCGAGCAGCTCTACAACGTCCCTTCGATGGGACGGATCGATGCGCACTCGCCGGACTTGGTTGGATTCTTCAACTTCGACCAGACGCCGCGACCGTTCGTGCCGATCACCACCGAACCGACGTGGGCGCCGGCGGCGGGCTGCCAAGGCAACAACAAGCTCGCGCGCGACTGAAGGCGCGGCGGCGGATCGTTCAGCTCGGCGGGAGCGTTCCGGCGCAGAACGAGGTCAGCGTCGCGAGCGCGGCGGCGTCCGCGGCTTGCGACGACGGGCGCGTGTACGCGACGACGTAGTCGTAGCCGTTCACCGTTCCGACGGCCGACTCCAGCGTGCGGCCGTCGTCGAGGTTCGAGGTGGTGCGGCGAACCCACACCGCGCCGCACGCTTCGGTGCGGTCGCTCACGACGCTGCCCTTTCCGGTGAACGGCTGCGCGCCGAGATCCTCACCGCTCTTCGCGGCGCTGGCAACCTGCATCAGCAACGCGCGGCTCTCGCTCGCGGAGTGCCAGGCGTTCGCGTTCGGCGGAAACGGCGTCTCGAGCGTCCAGCCCGGCGGGGTGGCGGGCTGGTGGATGCCGCTGCACAGCGTGTCGAGCGCGGCGAGCGCGGTCGGATCGGGTTCGGTGCCGACGGGATGGGCGTAGCTCGCGATCAGCAACCGCCCGCCGACGATCGTGTAGCGAAAGACGTAGCTGAGCTGGTTCGGAAATGCGTAGGCGATTCGCACCGACGGCATCCCGCACAGCGGCGCGGCGTCGGAGCGCGCGACGTCGATCGCGTTCCGCGCCTTCAGCGAAGCGACGGTCGCGTCCATCAGGCTCGGCAGATCGCCGCTCGCCGCCGAGGAGCTGACGACGATGCTGTGGCGCACGCCGCCGACCGAGCGGGCCCAAACGCGGTAGATCGACAGCGGGACCTGCGCTCGCGGCGACTCGACCAGGTAGTGCAGCGGGACCGTGAAGTTGACGCCGTCGGCGAGCGCCGCGAGCGGCGCCGCGGCGAGCACCAGCGCCGCCAGCGCACCCGGGCCGAACGAGAGAGGCCGTCCGATCGCCATGCGCGGTTATCCGCCCGCCGGGCGGCCATCCCTGCGACGGGCGCGCACCCGCGGCTCGTCGAACTCTGCGGGACCATGTCGATCGCACCGCCGCGCCCCGCAGCCTCCGAAGAGGAGGCGATGATCCTGGACGTCGTCCGCCAGCTCGTGAAGGAGCGCGTCGAGCCGCGCGCCGCCGCGATCGACGAGAAGGGCGAGTTCCCGTGGGACGTCAAGCAGCTCTTCGCCGAGAACGATCTGCTGGGGATCCCGTTTCCCGCCGAGTACGGCGGGCTCGGCGGCTCGTTCGTCACCTACGTGAAGGTCGTCGAGGAAGTCTCGAAGGCGTGCGCGTCCTCGGCGCTGATCATCGCGGTGCAGGAGCTCGGCGCGCTGCCGATCCTCATCGGCGGGAGCGAAGAGCAGAAACGGCGCTGGATCCCCGACCTCGCCTCGGGCGCGAAGATCGCGGCGTACGCGCTGACCGAACCGGGTTCCGGTTCCGACGCCGCCGGCTCGATGCGTACCAAGGCCCGTCGCGACGGCGACGACTACGTGCTCGACGGCACGAAGATCTGGATCACGAACGGCAGCGTCGCCGACGTGGTGACCGTCTTCGCGGTGACCGATCCGGCCAAAGGCCCGAACGGGATCAGCGCGTTCGTCGTCGAGAAGGGGACGCCGGGCTTCAGCGTCGGCAAGCTCGAGAAGAAGATGGGGATCCGCGGCTCACCGACGGTCGAGCTGTCGTTCGAGAACTGCCGCGTTCCGGCCGCCAACCTTTTGGGCGAAGAAGGCGTCGGCTTCAAGATCGCGATGAAGGTGCTCGACAAGTCGCGGCCCGGGATCGCCGCACAGGCGCTCGGCATCGCGCAGGGCGCGCTCGACTACGCGACCGAGTACACGAAGCAGCGCGTCGCGTTCGGCAAGCCGATTTCGCAGCAGCAGGGGCTGCAGTTCATGCTGGCCGACATGAAGACCGAGGTCGAGGCGGCGCGGCTGCTCCTGTACGAAGCGGCGCGCAAGTGCGACGAGAGCGCACCCGACGTGACGACGTGGGCGGCGATGGCGAAGCTGAAATGCGGCGACGTCGCGATGAGCGTGACGACCGACGCGGTGCAGCTGCTCGGCGGCTACGGGTACTCGACGGAGTACCCGGTCGAGCGGATGATGCGCGACGCGAAGATCACGCAAATCTACGAAGGGACGCAGCAGATCCAGCGCATCGTGGTCGCGCGCTCGATGGTCGGCAAGTGGAGTCCGCCCAAACCCTAGCGCGCGATTCGGGTACAACCCGAGCAGCGTGAGCACCGAGGCCCCCAGCCTTCCAATCGTCTCGCTCAGCCTGGCGCACCGGATCCGGCTGGTCGTCGTTGGGATTCTGGTGGTCCTCGCCTTGGTTCGCGTCGTCCCCGACTTCGTCCGCATCGTCTACCCGCGCCAAGTCTTCGGTTACCGCACCGACGGCAACGCGGTCGTGAACCTCGTCGCCCCGCGCACCTCGCCGGCGCCGAACGCGCTCGAGCGCGCCGCCGCGAAGGTCGGGCGCGTCGTGCAACGCGGCCGAAAAGGCGCCGTCGCCGCCGTCCCGCTCCCCACGCTGAACAGCGGCGATCTCGTCGTGCGCGGCGACAAGGTGCGCATCGACCGGATCAAGCCGTTCGATCGCAAGCCCGGCATCGCCGGCAGCGCGTACACCTATGACAACCCGACGCGCTACCTGCCGATCGAGCGCAACGGGCGCGAACGCATTCTGCGGCTGGTCTCGCGGCCCGAGACGAACTCGGTTCGCTTCACCGACATGCTGCGCATCGTGCTGTGCGCCGTCGCGGTCGGGCTCGGGGCGCTGCTGTTCCTGGTGAAGCCCAGCATCGCGACGGCGGCGTTCTTCGTCTTCTCCCTGGCCGCGGTCGAGGCCCCGACGACGTGGCTCGACGCGACGATCCCGATGCCGTGGCGCCCCGTCCCCGAGTGGATCCACGACACGCTGCGCGGCGCGGTCCGGCCCGCGCTGCTGCTGTTCACGCTGTGCTTGATCGACGGCGACGCCGATGCGCGGCGCGAGCGCCTGTTCGCGTGGTTCACGGCGGCGCTGGCGCTGGGTCTGGGCACGCTGAACGCGTACGCGCAGTGGCGGCTGAACTACGCCGCGCTGCCGGCCGAGAGCCTCGAGCGCGCGTACACGGGCGCGTCGGTCGCGGTCGGCGTGCTGGCGGCGCTCGCGCTCATCGTCGCCTTCGTGCGCGCGCGGCAGAACGACCGCCACCGCATCGGCTGGATCGCGGCGGCGTTCATCTTCGCCGGCCTCGCGCGGCTGGTCTCCGACGCGCTCTTCCCGGCCGGCAGGATCGCGTTCTGGCAGAACAGCCTGCTGGTCTCCGCGACGATCGTCCCGATCGTCGCGATCTGGATCGCGGTGATCCGCCACCAGTTCTTCAACGTCGACTTCGTCGTGAACCGCGCGATCGTCTACGTCGCGCTGAGCGCGGCGTTCTTCGCGACCTTCGGGCTGATCGAAGAGGTCGGCACGTACACCTTCTACAGCAACACGGACCTCGCGTACATCGTGCTCAGCGCGCTGTTCTGGGGCGTCGGGATGGCGACCGGCAAGATTCACGACATGCTCGGGCACCTCGTCGACCGCTTCATCTTCCGCGACCGGCTCGCGCAGCGCCAGGCGCTCGAGTTCATCGCGGGCTACATCCTCGACGCCGAGACGGTCGAGGACGTCTACCGCGCGCTGCTGCAAGACGCCGCGCACGCGCTCAAGCTCACCTTCGGCGGGATCCTGGGCCGCCAGCCCGACGGCAGCTACGCGCTCGTGCAGAGCTACGCCTGGCCGGAAGATTTCACGTTCCGGCTGGGGCCGTCGGACGAGCTCACCCGCGCGATCACCCGCACGCGCGGCGCGCTGACGTTCTCGGGCAAGGACACGCGGTTGATCCAGGAGTCGTTCCCGAACGAGCGGCTGACCTTCGCCGCGCCGCTCTTCTTCGACCGCACCGTGAGCGGGATCGTCGTGTACGGCCACAACGTCAGCGGCCTCGACCTCGACCCCGAAGAGCGCGAGCTGCTGGTTCGCGTCGTCGCCCACGCCTCGATCGCGCTGAACACGATCGAGCTGCAGCGCTATCGCGGCGCCAGCACGCAGCCCGCCCCGCTCCCCGCGACCTCCTAATGCCCCACGCCTGAATACCGGTTCAGGCCGATGCGCCAGAACGCGTACGCGAGCGCTACCGCGAGCACTCCGATCGCCGGGGTGTAGAGGCCGACATAGGCGGGGAGCATCGCGCCTTCGTGCGCTTTGTCGAGGAAGTAGCGGGCCGGGAAGTAGTTCATGAAGGCGAACGGGACGACGAACGTCAGCAAGAGGCGCACGCCGCGCGAGTAGATGCTGATCGGATACCGGGTGAACTCCTGTTCGAGCTGGATCACGATCCAGCGCAGCGCGTCGACGCGCACGAACCAGAAGGCGACGGTCGAGATGAACAGGTTGAAGGCCAGGTCGATCAGCGCGCCGCCGACGACGATCAGCGGGACGAAGATCACGAACGTCGCGTCGACGCGCACGCCGCTGAACCAGGTCGCCACGGCGAACGTCAGCAGCCCAAGGATCAATTCGTCGGGGAAGACCTGGCCGGGCGTCGCGATCGCCTGAAACAGCGTGTCCAGCGGGCGGACGAGCAGCCGGTCGAACTCGCCGTCGCGGATGTGGTCCGGGATGTCGCCGACCGTCGAGAAGAGCGTGTTGTGCAGCGCGTGCGCGACCATCCACAGCCCGTAGAGAAAGGCCATGTCGCGGAACGTCCAGCCGTTCATCGACGGAAAGCGGTTGAGCACGATCCACAGCGCGACCAGCGCCGTGCCGTGGTAGACGACGGTGAAGCCGAGCCAGATCAAAAAGTTCTCGCGGTACTCCAGCGTGGTCAGGATGTTGATCCGCCAGTACTGCTTGTAGACGCCGAGCATGACGCGCGGGTTCATTCTTACCCGCCTTGCACCACGACGCGCTTCGCGCCGGCGCGCCAGGCCAGCGTAGCGATCGTGCCGAGCACGAGCGCCCAGAGGAGATGCAGCCCGAGCGCCTCGGCGTAGCGGTCCGGCTTGATGACGCCGACGTAGATCAGCAGCGGCGTCGAGAACATCGCCGCGAACGGGAGCGCGAAGGCGAGCTTCTGCAGGAACGCCGGGAAGATCACCAGCGGGATGATCTCGCCGCCGAACAGGTCGCTCACCCAGGTGACGATCAGCCGCGCCGCGTGGATCTCAAGCGTCCAGAAGGCGATGCAGTTCATGATGAAGTTGATGCAGAACCCCACCAGATAGCCGAGCAGGAAGCTGACGAAGAACACGGCCAGCACCAGCGGCCCGGGGACGTCGATGTGCACGATCAGCAGCGCGAAGACGAGCGACGGGACGATAAGCGTCGCGTGGAAGAGCACTTCGCCGGTGCCGTCGCTGAAGAAATAGAGCGGGACGCTGATCGGCTTCATGAAGTCGGTCGCGATGCTGCCGTCGTGCAGCTTCTCGTACAGCAGCCGGGTCTGGTCGATGTCCATGACCAAGCTCATCAGCAGCGCGACGGTCGAGTAGGTGATGATCGCGTGCAGCGGCAGATCGTGCGGCGCGGCGTTGCGGGAGTACAGCGCGATCCACACCATGCGCAGCAGGTAGACGCGCACCAGCACTGACGCGATGCTGGTGAAGACGTCGAAGCGGTAGGTCGCCTCGCGCGCCATCGCGGTGCGCGCGAAGTGGAGGTACGGCTCGAGCCGGAAGCGGCGGGGCTGGACGGCGGGAAGCGCGGTCATGAGGGCGCTCCGATCACGCCGTCGTGGTAGCCTTCCAGGTAGATACGGCGCACGATCGACTCGATGTCCGGCTCGATGATCGCGACGTCGACGATCTGATAGCGCTCGGTCACGCGGCGGATGAGCGCTTCGGCGGTCAGCTGGCGGCGATTGAAGCGCAGCCGCACGACGTTCGCCTCGCGGCTCTCGACCTCGGCACCGGGGACGGCGATCTCGGGATACGCGTCGGCGAGCGTCACGACCAGGGTGCGGTGGGTTCCGTACTCCTCGCGCAGCCGCTCCAGCGGGCCGTCGTAGATCACCCGCCCTTCGTCGATCAGGATGATCCGGCGCGAGAGCCGCTCGACGTCGGCCAGGTCGTGGGTGGTCAGGATCACCGTCGTCCCGCGCTCGCGGTTGACCGTAGCGATGAACTCGCGGATCGCCTCCTTGGCGACGACGTCCAAGCCGATCGTCGGCTCGTCGAGGTAGACGATCAGCGGATCGTGCAGCATCGCCGCGGCGAAGTCGCCGCGCATCCGCTCGCCGAGGGAGAGCTGCCGGACCGGGGTGCCGAGGAAGCGCTCCAGGTCGAGGATCTCGGCGAAGTGCTTCATGTTCCGGAGATAGCGCTCACGCGGGACGTCGTAGATCGAGCGCAGCAGCTCGAACGACTCGCGCAGCGGCAGGTCCCAGTAGAGCTGGCTGCGCTGGCCGAAGACGACGCCGATGTTCGCGGCGTTCGCGATGCGGTCGGCGTGCGGCACGATCCCGGCGACGCGCAGCGTCCCCGCGGTCGGGACGAGGATCCCGGTGAGCATCTTGATGGTGGTCGACTTGCCGGCGCCGTTCGGGCCGATGTAACCGACCAGCTCGCCGGGCTCCAGCGCGAAGCTGACGTCGTCGACGGCGACCTTCTCGGCGTAGGACCGGGCGAAGAGCGCCGCAACCGCGCCCCGCAGCCCGGGCTCGCGTTCGATCGACCGGAAGACCTTGCGCAGCCCGACGGCCTCGATGATCGCCATGCTCGGCCTGCCTTTTCCAACGGGGAGCCGGGCCTGCCTTTACGCCTTCTTGAGAGGGAGGAACCCGGGGCGGAAGGAACTCGCGCGAACCGGCCAAACGTTGGCGGAACAGATTCGGAAGTTTTTTCCGGATCGAGTCTGACTAGGCGAGGGGGTGAACTCTACATCATGGCAGCGAAGAAGAAGGGCGGCAAGAAGAAGCCCGGCAAGAAGGGCGGCAAGAAGTAAGCCGATCCGACCTAGATAGAATCGATTTTCTCAGTCATCATTCGTACGATCCTCAGCGCGGCCGGCAACGACCGCGCTTTTTTCTGCGCTCGCGTCCGGCAGGGCGGCGCAGCAGCCCGGCCAGCGGGACCGGGGGCGGCGCGGCCCGAGCTCGTGCCGGCAGTCCGTTCAAAGGCCATCGCGAAGACCGCTCCATGGACGAGCCCGAGAACCCGATCGTCGCAATGGCCCAGAAGCTTCGGGCCCGCCGGGACCTGGGCGCCGCGATCGACTCGGCCACGGCCGGCGCACCGGCCCCGCGCGGCGACGACGCGGCGAGCCGGTTCGCCGCCCTGGCCGAGGTCCTGGCGACCGGGGTGAAGCGGCTGAACTCGATTCTCGGCGCGCGCAACGGCGTGACGCTGGTGCGCCTCGACGGCCCGCCGCGGCTCCGGCTCCGCTTTCGCGAGCGGCGGATCGCGCTCGACCTCGACGCCGCCCGCCAGCTCGTCCTCGTCACCGGCGCCGGCCTCGACGGCGAGTACCAGTTCCTCGACACCGAGACGCCCGCGCTGATGAACCTCTCGAAGTTCTCGACCGACGCCGGCTACCGCGACGCCCTCACCGGCTCGCAGCTTTTGAAGTCCGTCGCCGAGGACGCCCAACTCCCCCGGCCTTCCCACCTGGACGGCTCAGGCCCGCTGCAGTTCTAGGAGGCTAACTCACGCGTGAGGCGCTCGAGGGCCTCGCGCCGCTCTTTTCGATCGCGCGGTAGAACAAGAGGTACGAAGTCGTACCCGACCGCTTCCGCCAGCTCCTCGACGCGACCGATTTTCGCTTTGCTCAAGCCGCCCTTCAGATCGCGTGATATCGCTGACGGCTGCCGCGACACACGCCTCGCTAATTCGGCGGCGGTCACATGCTGCCGCTGCATGGCGTCGATCATCTGCTGCTCGAGCCGCAGGTGAGCCAAGTGCTTGTCGATACGCCTCGACATCCCCGGATCTCGACGCAACCGTTCCTCGAGAGTAGACGAACCGGCTTTGCGCCGCGCAGCCCGGGCTTCAGTCGCGTTCATAGTACGTTCCATCCTTCACGCGCCTCTCGTAGTCCGCGATCGCGAGAATCGTCGTTTTCACGACGGCTTTCCCAAGCTTGTCGAGCTTCTGCTTGCTTTCGACCCACCAAAATTACTTTCTACATCACGGAACTTCGCGGAATGCGTGATTGGCTTCGACATTTTAGGCGCCGCCGCGCTTCCCGATCTTGTGGTTCATAATCTTGTCTATATCGATTCGGCGCCCACCTGAAGCTTCACGATAGATAGCTTCATATAGTCGCTGCGGCACAACTACCTCGCTTCCAGAGGCGACGTCATTCAAGAAGCGCATATCCCGAATCCATGCCGCTCGTTCAACACCATTCAGCAGTACGCGCCACCCGCTCTTCTTTCGGTCAAGTCGAATCGCAGTGAATCTAACCTTTCCGCGCTGCTGCTGTAGCGGGTTCTCGGCATAGATCCATTTCGGTCCCAGCAGAGTATCCACGCGCCCTAGTGCGTGATGGGTAGGTTCAGCAGACGAGGCTTCTTCAATTAGCGAGCGCAATCGATCAGCGTTAACGAGCGTTTCGGTGCCCGCGAATCCGCCGCGAAGACCAACCGATCTCGCTTCTCCAGTTACCAGAGGGAGCAGTATCTCCCCAACGGCAGGTAACGTTTGCTCTATAAACAGCGGGTCCGAAAGAAGCGCCGCCAAATTCAATGAAGGTCCACCCTCGTCCTCGACATGACCGGGGCGATCCAAGCTCCGTTGCAAGAGTTCGGTACGCAGTCTATTCTGCTCTAATTGTTGAGCCAAGATTTTTGTCTTTATTTTCTGTTGCGTAGCCTTTTCTCGCCCAAGTCGGAGAGTATGCCATCCCGCAATCGGCCCTCCAACAGCAAGCAGAGCCTTCCACGCAACATCTCCCGTTGCGGCAACCGTCTCAACAAGGAGTTTCAGAGCTTCAATCGCTTCCTTGTTCCGTATGAGGGCACCTGAAATGCGATGAAACTCATCCGAGGCAAGGAAACTAACAATTACGCAGCCGTGTTGAGCCTTCGTGTTAATCTCCAGCCCCTCGGTCTGCGCTGACCCCATCTGGATCATGACTTCCCGATATGCGGTGTCTGCACCCTCGACAGCCATCGCGTAAATGCGAGCATTCATGATATGGTCGGTCGTGCGGGCACCATCATATATAAGATCAAAACGGCTGCTAATGAATTATCCTCCTGTTCACAACGTAACTAGAACGCAGAGACGAATTTAATTGGTACGATGCTCTAGCAGGTACGCGACAGCAAGATCCCTTCAACGCTTGTTTTTTGCGAACTGAAACCATATCATTCCAGAGGATCACCATTCCCTTCAGCTACCTTTTCGGCATACTCTTTTTCGCAACCCTTTCTCGTATCGAGCGACGATAGGTCTTGACGGACACATCGTCACGGGGCACTTTCCGCAGAGCGGGATGGGGGCTTTGCAGATTACGCGGCCGTGCAGGATCAGCCAGTGGTGGGCGTGGCGCCACTTCTCGCGTGGGACGAGCTTGGTGACGTCTTCTTCTACGCCGCGGGGCGTCGTCGCGAGCGTGAAGCCGAGGCGATGCGCGACACGGAAGACGTGCGTGTCGACGGCGAACGCCGCTTCTTCGAAGACGACCGACATGACGACGTTCGCGGTTTTGCGGCCGACGCCGGGAAGCGCTTCGAGCGACTCGCGATCGCTCGGCACGTTGCCGCCGTGCTCCGCCACGAGCGCGCGCGCAGCGTTGACAATGTTCTTCGCCTTCATCCGAAAGAAGCCGGTCGACTTGATGATCTGCTCGACGTCGCCGACGTCGGCGCGCGAGAGCGCCTGCGCGTCGGGATACTTCGCGAACAGCTGCGGGGTGGTGAGGTTCACGCGCACGTCGGTGGTCTGCGCGCTGAGGATCACCGCGATCAGCAGCTCGAAGGGATTGGTGTACTGCAGCGCGGTGACGGCGTTCGGATAGGTCCGCTCCAGGATCGCCAGCTCCTGGGCCGCGACCGCGCGGGTAACCTTCTTCTTCGGGAACGGGATCGCCACGCGGCGTGACTTAGCGCCGCGGGACGCGTCGCCTGCTAGGTTGAGGCTGCGAAATGTTCCTCAAGCACCCGAATCACAGCATCGACGTCGTCGTGATCACCTCGCTCCAGCGAGAAGTCCGCCTCACGCAGCTTCAACAGCAAGGCTCGCTGCAGTTCAGTCACGTCCGGATCGGTGAGCAGTTCCTCCACGACCTCGTCGGCCGTTCCTCCGGTACCGGGAATTGGAACGAGCTGGCCCTCTAAAGAACTTGCGACAACCGCGTCTTCACGGGTGCCATCGGTACCGCCGATCAAGACCCACGTTTTCGCTTCCTCCATGAGCGCCCGGCGGCGCTTTAATGCTTCCGGGTGCTTGGAGCGGACGGGTCGTAACCACAGCCTCCCGTACGTCGGCTTGTGATCCTCGTCCAGCGTCTCGATGAACCCGCGCAGCGTCGAAGGCCCAACGATGATTCCCAGTCCCGAAACCAACCGTTTTCCGTTGCGAGCGAGAAGACAGCCGATCCGCCGGCACAGTTCCTCGATCTTTTCCCGGTGAGGACTAACCTGCTCGAAGCTTCCGTTCACGTAGACGCTATCGCGTGCACGTTCACCGCGGTAGTTCTTCTGCAACGTGCTCAGGAGGTCTGAAATTTCTTCGTAGCTGTCGACCGCGAGGACGTTCATCCCGTACCGGTGCATGTCGGCGACCCAGTAGTCAAATCGCGTGCGCTCGTTGCCAACGACCTGCGGCCGCTGCATCACAGCGAAGTGCGTCGGACCGCCTCCTCGAAAGACGGCACGGATCGTCGCGAGGATGTAGTTCACATTCGGATCGCGGAACGAGAGACCCAGAAACAAAAACGTCTTTGAGATGTAGTCGGCGGAGAGCAGGTGCAAGAACCCGGGGCGACCCTGTGCGTATAGTTCAAAGTCGTCCTTCATGAGGACGCAATGGCTCGGGTCCGTCACGCAGCCGTGCATCTTGTACAGTACCGTAAGCGCTCGGTGATCATGCCGCGCGAGCGAGTCGTTGTCCCGCTTGACGTCGAGATGAACATCGGCCTTGATGAACGCGTCTTCGATGAGGGTGTCGTAGTTCGTCGTCCAGATGCTGTTGAACGGCAACTGGGCGATCATGTCATGCAGTTCCGGCCGCCGCCTGGGCCGGTCGAACGCACTGACGATCAGTTGGTCGAGCGTCGGTCTCCGGCGTTCGTTAAAGACGAATTGCGCCAGCTCGACGAGATCTGTGCGGTCGTCGATGGCGAGTCCCAGTTGGCGCGCCGATTTTTCCAGCAAGGTCCGCCACGTCGGGAATCCCGCGTCCGCGGACGCGCCGGCGCCGAGAAAGAGCGCCGCCGTCCCGCGGCGCAATGCGGCCCCATATTGCTCCAGGAATTCCGAGGAAGTGGTCACCATAGATGGTAATTTCCGGCTACCCCTAGGTAGGCCTGCTTTCCAGACCTAAGAGCGAGCACCTAATCGCTGACGAAGTGCTTAGAATGCCGTTCCTCAAGCAGAAAGACCCGACCGTGCCGCCGGGGCAGACCGTGACCGATGGCTTCCCCGTGCTGCACGTCGGCGACGCGCCGCGGATCGACCCGAACACGTGGCGGCTGCGGGTCTTCGGCCAGGTCGAGCATCCCTTCGAGCTCTCGTACGAGGAGCTGCGCGCGCTGCCGGCGAGCGAGTTCCGCGGCGACATCCACTGCGTGACGCGCTGGTCGAAGAAGAACACCTACTGGGTCGGCGTGAAGTTCGCCGACCTCGTCGCGCGCGCGAAGCCGCTTCCGCCCGCGAAGTTCGTCGTTCAGCACGCCGACAACGACTACACCACGAACCTCCCTTTGGAGGTGATGCTGGGTGACGACGTGCTGGTAGCCTACGAGTTCGACGGGCAGCCGGTCGAACCGATCCACGGCGGACCGGTGCGGATGGTCGTGCCCAAGAAATATTTCTGGAAGAGCGCGAAGTGGCTGCACGGGATCGAGTTCCGCGACACCGACCAGCGCGGCTTTTGGGAAGTGCGCGGCTACCACAACGACGGCGACCCGTGGAAGGAAGAGCGCTACGCCGACCTCCCCGCCTGGTTCGGCTAGAAAAAGAAATGCCGGCCGCTGACGCGGCCGGCATCGTGCTTCACTCGGATCAATTAGTGGGAGTCGAAGGCTCCGACGAGCGCCACGCCGCCGACGCAGTTCGAGCCGGTCGGGAGCGGCGCCGTGCCGCAGTCGATCGCGTAGATTCCGGCGCCGGCCGTACCGGTCGGCAGCGTGAAGTTGTTGTTGCCGGCGTTCGGCTGCGTCGACGTTCCCGGCGAAAGCAGCGCGCTCGCGTCCAGCGTGTTGATCGCGGTGGCGGTCGAACCGGAGTTCTGGCCGATGGCGAACGAGATGTTCGAGGTCGTGCCGAGCGTCGTCGGATTGACCAGCAAGAACGTCGGAGCCGTCGTGCCGACGACCGGCGTGCCGAGCGTGGTCGTCCCTTGCACCGCGAACGTGCTCACGCCGGGGGTGCCGGGCGCGGTCGTCGTGCCGTACGCGACCGTCGTTCCGATCGAGGTGTTCGCGTTGGCCGAGGCGTCGTGGAAGCGGTACTGATTACCCGGACCCGCGTAGAGCCCGTCCTGGAAGATCAGGCAGTTGATCGCGCCGTTCGCGTTGGTGATGACGATCGAGTAGTTCTGATTGTTCGCGAACTGCGGAACCGGGCACGACGTCACCGCCGGCGCGCCGCCGGCGGGCGTTCCGCCGCCGGCGTTCTGAACGATCACGTTGCCGGCGGTGGTCGGAAGCGTCAGATAGTCGCTGGGAATGCCGTACTTGAGCGCTGAGACCAATGCCGACGACGGCGCCGCGCTGCCGTTCGACTGGTAGTACACGTCGTAACCGCCGGGCGCGCTGGCCGGCGTTCCGTTCAAGAAGCGTACGTTCGATTTGGTGAACGGCGTGCCGCCGCCGCCGATGACTCCACTCGAGCCGCCGGCGCACGAGGAGAGCAAGAGTGCTGCTGGTACCGCGGCGAGAGCGGCGAGGCGAAGTAACTTCATGGGTGTCCCGTTTGGTGCAGAGAGGGTGGAGAACAACCCGATTCCTACCCGGCTCCACTTGCGATAAACGCGCTCGCGATGAACGGCGAGTTAACGTCCGCTGGGCATTAGCTGAGACGAATCGACGTACGCGCGACGCGCGTCACGATGCCGTCGCGAACCAGCGCGTCTATGACGGCGGGTATTTCGTGCAGGCGGTCGGCCGGAACGAATCGCGCTAAGTCGCCGTGCAGCACGTCGAGCGAGAGCGCATCGCGCGCGGGCACGTCGCGCAAGCGGTCGATGATTCGGCCGCGCAGGTAGCGGGTCGTGCGCTCGAACGGAATGCTGTTCTGCGGCGGCTTGCGCGGCGCGTGCGCGCGAGCGCGCTGCGCGAGCTGAACCGGATCGACCGGCGCGGCGGCGCATCCCTCGCGCAGCGGACACACCAGGCACTTCGCCGCGCGCGCGGTGCAGAGCGTCGCGCCGAGATCCATCAGCGCCGAGTTCCAATCGTGCGCCGCGCCGCGAGGAACGGCCGCGATCGCGAGCGTGTCGAGCGTGCGGTCGTCGGCGAGCGGCGGAAACTCCAAGCCGAACGCGACGCGGTGGATGACGCGGCGCAAGTTCACGTCGACGGCCGCGTCGTCGAGCTCGAACGCGAACGCGCGCACCGCCGCGGCGGTGTACGCGCCGATCCCCGGCAGCGCGCGCAGCGCAGCGGTGTCGGCGGGCAGAACGCCGCCGTGCCGCTCGACCACCGCGCGCGCGAGCGCGTGCAAGCGCACGGCGCGGCTGTTGTAGCCCAGCCCGCGCCACGCGCGCACGACGTCACCGGCGTCGGCCGCGGCGAGCGCGGCGAAGTCCGGAAAGCGCGCGAGAAACGATTCGTAGAGCGGGATCACGCGCTCGACCTGCGTCTGCTGGAGCATCGTCTCACTGACGATGATGCGGTACGGATCGCGCGTCGCGCGCCACGGCAGGTGCGTGCGCCCGTGCCGTGCATACCACGCGAGCAGCCGCGCGGACGGGAACCGCTCGTCCTTCGACGAGCTCGGGATGACGGCAGGTGACTTCAGCGCGCGGCCTCCCCGATGCGCCGAATCCCCTCCGCGATCGCGTCACGGGGAACCGGCGTCAGCGCGAGGCGGAAGTTGTGGTCGCCGCCCGACTGGGCGAAGAACGCTTCGCCGAACAAAAACGACGCGCCGCGCCGCTCGGAGTTCGCCAGCAGCGCGCGCGCGCGCGACTCGCGCGGCGCGGTCGCCCACAGGTAGTAACCGTCGCCGCCGCGCGCGGCGCGCATCGCGGGCGGCCACCAGCGCTCGATCGCGGCGTACGCGAGCGCGCGCCGCTGCGCCAGCTCCGCGCGCAGCGCGACCAGGTGCGCGTCGTAGTCGCTTTCGAGATAGCCGCGCACGCCGGCCTGGATGTACATCGACGATGCCATGTCGATCGACTGCTTCCGCAGCAGCAAGCGCTCGTAGATCGTGCGCGGCGCGACCAGCCAGCCGAGGCGCAGCGAGGGCGCGATCGTCTTCGAGAACGAGGAGATGTAGATGACGTACTCCGCGTCGCGCGCGAGCAGCGGCGGCGCCGGCGGATCGGCGAGCTCGCCGTACGGGTCGTCTTCGACGAGCGGGACCCCGTGGCGCTTCGCGAGCGTCACCAGGCGGTCGCGCCGGTCGGCGTTCATCGTCACGCCGGTCGGGTTGTGCATCGCCGGCATCGTGTAGATGAAGCGCGGCCGCCGCGTGCGCAGGATCGCCTCGACGTGGTCGACGCGCATCCCGTCCTCGTCGACCGGGACGGTGATCGCGCGCAAGCCGGCGATCTGGAAGATCTGCAGCGCGCCCGGATAGGTCGGCGCCTCGCACACGATCTCATCGCCGGGTTCCGCCAACGATTGTGCCACCAGCGTAATGCCCTGGGTGGAACCCGTCAGCATCAGCACGTCGCGCACGCCGACGCTGCAGCCGCGCGCGCGCATTCGCGCCGCGATCGCTTCGCGCAGCGGCGCATAGCCTTCGCTGTCGCCGTACGTCAGCACGAAGTTCACGTCGCCACCGGCGCGCGCGAACGAGCGCGCGAGGTCGGCGAGCGGCGAGGGTTCGGCCGGCGGAACGCCTTGCACGAAGCCGATCAGCTCGCCGTGCTCGCTGGCGGCGAGCTCCCCGAGGACCGCGGGAAACTGGCCGACCCGCCAGGGCGGGAGCGTCACCCACCACGGCACGCCGGACGCGCGGTCGGGCCGGCCGCCGTCGAGCGAAGCGACCCGCGAGCCCGAGCCGACGCGCTGCTCGATCAGGCCGTCGGCGGCGAGGTCGCGGTAGGCATGGACGACCGTCGAGCGGTTGACGTCGAGCCGCTCGGCCAGGGTCCGCTCCGGTGGCAGGCGCGTCCCTTCGGGGAGCGCGCCGGCCAGGATCCCCTCGCGCAGCTTCTCGTAGATCTGGCGGTAGATCGGGACGATGCTGCGGCGGTCGAGGTCGACCGAAAGCTCCGAGGCGCCGGTCCGCATGCCGTCCATTCCGACGCTTAGCCGTCCAATTCCCCGTCCAAGTCCCGAATTTCCGCTGGATTGGATGGGACGCCGGCGGGAATGGCGGAGCCGCGCCGCCGCCGCCGCGCGTTATCATGGGGCGGACCGGACCGTGCCTTTTCGTCCCCGCGAAAGACTGCCATGATCGACACGCCCATCCAAAGCGCCCTCGCGACCGACGGCACCGCCGCGGCGAAAGCCGGCGCCCAGCCCGACCCGCAGGAGACGCGCGAGTGGCTCGACGCGCTCGACGGGGTGATCGAGGCCGAGGGGCGCGCGCGCGCCAGCGAGCTGGTGCGGGCGATCGTCGAGCGCGCCGCGACGCGCGGCGTGCGCACGCCGGCGGCGCAGACGACGCCGTACGTGAACACCATCGCGGCCGACCAGCAGGCGCACTTCCCGGGCGATCACGAGATCGAGGAGCGGCTGCGCCACTTCATCCGCTGGAACGCGATGGCGATGGTCGTGCGCGCGCAGAAAGACCACAGCGAGCTCGGCGGACACGTCGCGACGTTCTCGTCGGCGGCGACGCTGTACGACATCGGCTTCAACCACTTCTGGCGCGGCCCGCAGTACGCGAACGGCGGCGACCTCGTCTACTTCCAAGGCCATTCCTCGCCCGGCATCTACGCGCGCGCGTTTCTCGAAGGCCGCATCACCGAAGAACAGCTCGAGAACTTCCGGCGCGAGGTCGACCGCAAAGGACTCCCGTCGTACCCGCACCCGTGGCTGATGCCGGACTTCTGGCAGTTCGCCACCGTCTCGATGGGGCTCGGGCCGCTGCAGGCCGTGTACCAAGCGCGCTACCTGCGCTACCTGGAGCACCGCGGGCTCGCGCAGCCGTCAGATCGCAAAGTGTGGGCGTTCCTGGGCGACGGCGAGATCGACGAGCCCGAGTCGCTCGCGGGACTGTCGATGGCGGCGCGCGAGCGGCTCGACAACTTGATCTTCGTCGTGAACTGCAACCTGCAGCGGCTCGACGGCCCGGTGCGCGGCAACGGCAAGATCATCCAAGAGCTGGAAGGCGTCTTCCGCGGCGCGGGCTGGAACGTGATCAAGGTGATCTGGGGGACGCGCTGGGATCCGCTGCTCGCCGCCGACCACACCGGCATGCTCGTGAAGCTGATGGGCGAGACGCTCGACGGCGACTACCAGACGTTCAAATCGCGCGACGGCAAGTACGTGCGCGATCACTTCTTCGGCCGCTATCCCGAGACGCTGGCGCTCGTCGAGCGCATGAGCGACGAGGAGGTATGGGCGCTCAACCGCGGCGGCCACGACCCCTACAAAGTCTACGCGGCGTACAAAGCAGCTGCGGAACACAAGGGCGCGCCCACGGTGATCCTCGCGAAGACGATCAAGGGCTACGGCCTCGGATCGGCCGGCGAAGGGATGAACATCGCGCACCAGCAGAAGAAACTGATGGTCGAGCAGCTGCGCGCCTTCCGCGACCGCTTCTCGATCCCGATCTCCGACCGCGACTTGGAGAACGTTCCGTTCATCAAGCCCGCGCCGGACTCGCGCGAGGCCGAATACCTGCGGGAGCGGGTCGGCAAGCTCGGCTCGGTGCCGACGCGCCGCCGCAACGTCGAAGCACCGCTGAAGGTTCCGGAGCGAACGGCGTTCTCGGCGCTGCTGGAGTCGACCGGCGAGCGCGAGATCTCGACGACGATGGCGTTCGTGCGCACGCTTTCGACGATCTTGCGCGACAAGGCGGTCGGCCCGCGCGTCGTGCCGATCGTCGCCGACGAGTCGCGCACCTTCGGGATGGAAGGGATGTTCCGCCAGCTCGGGATCTACTCGCTCGAAGGCCAGCTCTACCGCCCGCAAGACGCGGACCAACTGATGTGGTACCGCGAGGACAAGGCCGGCCAGATTCTGCAGGAAGGGATCGACGAAGCCGGCGCGATGTGCTCGTGGATCGCCGCCGGGACGGCGTACTCGGCGCACGGCGTGCAGACGCTGCCGTTCTACATCTTCTACTCGATGTTCGGCTTTCAGCGCACCGGCGACTTCAACTGGGCGGCGGGCGACATGCGCACGCGCGGTTTTCTGCTCGGCGGAACCTCGGGCCGCACGACGCTCAACGGCGAAGGCTTGCAGCACGAGGACGGCCACTCCCACCTGATGGCCGCGGCGGTGCCGAACTGCGTCCCCTACGACCCGACCTATTCGTACGAGGTCGCGATGATCGTGCAGGACGGCGTCCGCCGGATGCTCGCCGAACAGGAAGACGTCTACTACTACATCACGCTGCTGAACGAGAACTACCAGCACCCCGCGCTGCCGGCCGGCGCGGAAGACGGCATCTTGCGCGGGATGTACCTTTTGCGCGACGGCGGTCCCGTAAAGAACGATCAACCGCGGGTGCAGCTGATGGGGAGCGGTGCGATCTTGCGCGAGGTGCTTGCGGCGGCGGACTTGCTGCGGGAGGATTTCGGGGTGATCGCGGACGTGTGGAGCGCGACGAGCTTCACGCTGCTTCACCGCGACGGCGAGGCGGTCGCGCGCTGGAACATGCTGCATCCCGAGGAGACGCCGAAGCGGCCGTACGTCGCGGAGCTGTTCGACGGCCACGACGGCCCGGTGATCGCCGCGACCGACTACGTGAAGACGTTCGCCGAGCAGATCAGGCCGTTCGTCGAGCGGCCGTTCCACGCGCTCGGCACCGACGGCTTCGGGCGCAGCGACACGCGCACGAAACTGCGCGACTTCTTCGAGGTCGACCGCCGCTGGATCGCGCTCGCCGCACTGAAATCGCTTGCGGGCGCGGGCATGCTCGAACCTGCGAGAGTGCGCGAGGCGATCGCGAAGTACGGCATCGACCCCTCGAAGCCCGAGCCGACGACGGTCTAGCGCCGCATGGCACAAGTGGAGTTGAAAGTTCCCGACATCGGCGGGTTCAGCGACGTCCCGGTGATCGAGGTGCTGGTGCAGCCCGGCGAGACGGTCGCGAAGGACGCGCCGCTGGTGACGCTCGAGTCCGACAAGGCGACGATGGAAGTCCCGGCCGAGAGCGCCGGCGTCGTGAAAGACGTCAAGGTGAAAGTCGGCGACAAAGTCTCGCAGGGCAGCGTGTTGATCACGCTGGAGTCCGCCGACGCCGTCGCGCAGCCGCCGGAGAAGGACCTCCCCGCGCCACCGACCGCGAAGGACGTCGCCGGGATCGCCGCAGCCGACGCCGGCGCAGCGGAGGAAGAGGCCGCGCCGCCGCCGCCCCCGGTGCTGAACGACGCGCTGCCGTCCACCGCCACGCGGACGCCGGTCGCGACCGCAGCGCCGGAACAACCGCCGGCGATTTCGGCGAACGGCGCATCAAGTGCACCGGCGGAGAGCGCCGCGCACGCAGCGCCGGGGGGTCCGATTCATGCCTCGCCCGCGATTCGGCGGTTCGCGCGCGAGCTCGGCGTCGATCTGGCGCGGGTGCGCGGGAGCGGTCCGAACGGGCGCATCACGCGCGACGACGTGCAGGGGTACGTGAAGAGCGCGCTGGTGGCGCCGCCGGCGAGCACCGGCGCGCAGGCCGCACCGAGCGGTTTCGGCCTGAACTTGCCGCCGTGGCCGAAGGTCGACTTTGCGAAGTTCGGACCGGTCGAGCGCGTCGCGCTGACGCGCATTCAAAAGATCAGCGGCCCGGTGCTGGCGCGCAACTGGGTGATGATCCCGCACGTCACGCAAAACGACGACGCGGACGTTACGGAACTCGAAGCGTTCCGGAAAGAGATCAACGCCGAGCGCAAGGACGTCAAGGTGACGATGCTGGCATTCCTGATGAAGGCCGCGGTCGCCGCGCTCAAGCGCTATCCGCAAGTCAACGCCTCGCTCGACGGCGACGAGCTCGTCCTCAAGAAGTACTACAATCTGGGGTTCGCCGCCGACACGCCGCAAGGGCTCGTCGTCCCCGTCGTCAAGGACGTCGACAAGAAAGGCCTGGTCGAGCTTGCGCGCGAGACCGCGGAGCTCGCGACGAAGGCGCGTGAGGGCAAGCTCGGCCCCGCCGACATCAGCGGCGCGACGTTCACGATCTCCTCGCTCGGCTCGATCGGCGGCACGTACTTCACGCCGATCATCAACGCGCCCGAGGTCGCGATCCTCGGCGCCTGCAAAGCCGAGACGCGTCCGGTGTGGAGCGGCAAGGAGTTCGTCCCGCGCTTGATCCAGCCGCTCTCGTTCTCGTACGACCACCGCGTGATCGACGGCGCGAACGCGGCCCGCTTCTGCGTCGAGCTGAAGAACGCGCTCGCCGACCTGCGCCGCGTGCTTCTCTAGGCGCGGCGCAGATTTCCCGGCGGCGGCGGATCAGCCGTTGCCGCCGCTCGTTCCGCTAGCCGACTGGATCAACATCGCCTGCTCGAGCCACGCCCGCCAGGCCGCGTCCATCTGCTCCGCCGTCATCCCGGGCTTCATCTTCGGACCCATGCTGCTTGTCATCGCCGGCATGTTCTTGCAGTAGATCCCCTTGCCGCCCATCATCGCGGTCGGCTTCTCTCCCGCCATCACGGGGCGGCACATCCACTGTGCTTCCATCGCGCTGTGCTTCGCGATCGCCGGTACGGCGAGAAGCGCCACCGACGCGAACGCTGCGGCGAGAATCGTCTTTTTCATCGCATCTTCCTTTACCAGGTCACGCCCCCGCAAGCGGAGCGGTCGGTGATGAGAACGGCGCGCACGGCGCCTCGGATTGCCCCTTGACGGAGCCCGCCGCGGCGAGCGATCATCGAGGCGGCGGGCGTCACCGGCTCGGAGGGCTCCAATGAACCGAGGCTCGTTTCTCATTGCGGCGTCGGGCGCGCTCGCCGCATCGTCGTCGGCGGCGGCCCTCGCGCGCGGGCCACGCTTCACGGATCCCGAGCTCGGGCGCTGGGGAGCGGAAATCGGGACGCGGGACGTCAGCGGCGTCCTGCCGCCGCTCTCGCCGCGCGCACTGGCCGGCACCGTGCTCGCGACGACGCTCGGCGTCGCGCCGGACGCCGCGGCCGTGATCCTCACAAACCTGCCGTCGATCTCGACGCAGGGCATCGCCGGCCACGTCGGTTCGCCGGGTTCGTGCGAGGCGCAGTCGTTCGGATACTGCCTCGGCGCATATACCGCCGCGCGCAACGTGGACGGGTCCGTGAAATGGTCCGCGGCCGATCCGGCCAACCAGCCGAGCGCGGCGTGGCTCTACCAATGGGAACATCACATCACCGAGCGCGACGCGCGCGTCTGCCCGAAAGGCTCCGGCGCGAAGCCGTATCTCGACCGGCTCGTCGCCGACGGGGCGCCGAGTACCGCGCAAGTGCCGTACGACCCGGGCGACTATGCGAGCGTCCGCGCTGAGTGCCGGTACATCAACGGCCTCGACGTCGCGCGCATTTGGCCCGGTGAGGCGCGCTTGATGATCGGCAGCTACAAGGTCTTCCCGAAGATCCTGAATCAGAAATCGACCTACCTGCCGCAGTTCAAGGACCTGCTCCGCTGCGGTCACGCGATCGCGTTCACCGGGCTCGTCGCCAAACAGTATGCCGTTCCGGCGCCGCCGCTGACCTCCGGCGTCTTCGTCGCGCCGAGCGGGTTCAACAAGCCGTCCGGCCACGGTCAAGTGATCGTCGGTTTCGACGACGCGCACGGTTCGGCGGGCGCGTTCCTCGTGCAGAACAGCTTCGGCACCGAATGGAATGCGGGCCCTGCTTCCGATCCCGGGCGGAACGGGCGGATCTGGTGGGACTACGATGCGTTCTTCGCCTCGCAGAACTACGCGGCGATCGCGTTTCCCGCGCCGCCGCCGTCCCTCCGGTTTCCGCCGCGCGCGACGCCGCTGCAGTCCGACGATTCCGGCGCGCCGCAGTTCACCATCACCGACGCCGTGCGGCACGGCGCCGGCGGCGCGCAGCACCTCATCTTCGTGACGCACGCCTCCGACGCGCTCACGATCACAGCGCTGCGCGTGCGCGGACCGGCCGGCCGCATTTTCTCCGCCAAGCTGAACGAGTCGATGCGCCTCGGCTATCAGTACGTGCGCCGCAGCGACCAGCCGTTTGCGCCCGGTACATACGGCGTGACCTACACCGCGCGCACGCGCTCGGGACGGACGGTGACCTATCGCGGCTCGGTGCGCGTCTGATTCTCAGACGAATGCGGTACACCGGGCTGCGTGACTCCTCGATCGCTGCTCGGTGCGCTGGCCGCTTCGGTACTCGTGGCGACCGCCGCCATGCCTGCCGTCGCCGGCCCGCCGTACGAGACGGACGACCCGGAACCGACCGCGTTTCGGCACTACGAGATCTACGTGTTCACGTCGTACGACCGCGACGCGTCGCACGCGATCAACGCATCGCTGCCCTCCGTCGAGCTCAACTACGGACTCATGCCGAACGTGCAGTTCTCGGTCACGGCGCCGTTCGCGGCCACGCAGAGCGCTGCGACGCCGTTTCGTGCGGGGTTCGGCGATGCCGAAGTGGCGTTAAAAGTTCGGTTCGTGCAAGAGCGCCCAGGGCGCCCACAAGCGTCCTTCTATCCCGCGCTCGTGCTTCCGACCGGCAATGCGGCGCTCGGGCTCGGCGGAGGCGCGCCGAAGGTCTTCCTGCCGATCTGGCTGCAGAAGACGAACGGCGCATGGACGTACTTCGGCGGGGGCGGCGTCTGGCGCAATCCGGGGCCGGGTAACCGCGATTACACCTTCACGGGATTCGCCGCGACGCACGAAGTGCGCGAGGGGTTCAACGTCGGTGCCGAGGTGTACCACCAGTCGCCCGACACCATCCGCGGCACGGCGTCGACGGGCGTCGCCGTCGGCTTCACCGCCGATCGGGGCCAGAACCACGCGCTGCTCGCGTCGTTCGGGCGCGACGTCGCCGGACCCGGAACGTTCCACGCGTACGCTGCGTACGAGCTGTATCTCGGTCCGGCCGCGGCCGGCAAGAAACGCTAGCGGCGCGTCGGTTAGCGACCGCGCGCCGCGGTGATTTCGGCGACGAGCCGGTCGGCGTGGTACACCTTCGTGAGCGCCTCGAGCATCGCGCGGCTGTCGACGGCGATCATGCGGTTGCGGACCGGGTCGTAGCCGTAGTCGCCGCCGAGCGAGTAGATGTTCCCGTCGAAGGCCAGCCCGACGATCTGGCCGCGCTGGTCGATCAGCGGGCTTCCCGAGTTTCCGCCGATGATGTCGTTGGTCGTCGTCAGATTCATCGGTGTCGAGAGGTTCAGCAATGACTTGGCGTCGAGCCAGCTCTTCGGGAGAACGTACGGATCGGCACCGGTCGCGCGCTCGAACAGCCCGCCGATCGTGGTGTACGGCGGGACCTCCACGTTCGACTCGTTCGGGAAGCCCTTCACCGTCCCGTAGCTCAGGCGCAGCGTGAACGTCGCGTCGGGATCGAGCTTCGTGCCGTAGACCGCGAAGCGCGCCTTCGCGATCCGCTCGGCGGCCGCGCGTGAGGGTGCGGTGATGCGGTCCTCGACATCCTTGCGCAGCGCGCGCAGCTGCGGATCGAGATTGCGCGCCATGACGATCATCGGATCGGTCGACGCCGCAATCGCGTCTTTGCCGCCGTCGTAGAGCGACTTGCGGACAGCCGGATCGCCGAGCTTCGTCTCGCTCACCAGCCGGTGCGCAAGCTCATCGGGCGACGCCGTGCCGAGAAATGCCTTCACCAGCGGATCGTCCGTGCCGAGCGTCTCGCGCAGCTTCGACAAGCGGAACGCGAGGTCGATTTCGTCGAGGTCGGGATAGTGCGGCGCCGGCGTGAGCAGCGCGCGCTGCAACCGCGGCAAGTTGAGATCGGTGAACTCCGGCAGCCGCTGCGCGTTCGGCTTCGTCCGCTCGTCGGCCGCGCGCACGAGCGTCACCGCGATGCCGAGCAGCCCCGGCGTCGCGGCGGTTGCGGCGGCGGCGCGCCGCGCAATGCTCTGCCGCAACGGCTGCAGCCGCTCGATCTCGGTCCACGCCGAGGCGTACTGCCGCAGCGCCGGCTTGGCCGCAACCGCGGCGCGCAGCTTCTTCTCGTCACGGACTTTCGTGCCGAAGAACGCCGGATCGACCAGCGCGAGCCGGCGACCGCGCTGCACTTTGATCCCGTTCTCGAGCAGAAAGAGCCGTTCGTTCGCCTCGCGACGCTGCTCCGCGCCGCGCCGCATGAACTCTTCGAGGATGCCGCGCAGCTCCTCGCTCTGCGCGACTGCGGCCGGCAAGGCGTAGTCGCGCTCGTACGCGAGCTCGGCGGTCGTAAGCTCGCGCGACGTCCCGCCCGGATTCCCCGGCACGAAGACGAGCTCTCCGATGGTGGAACCGTTGGCGCTCCACGAAAAGTAGTCGGGGCTCGCGGCCGGCTTCCCGTTCTCGTACGCGCGGACCAGCGACATGTCGTAGTCGAAGCGCGGGAAGTTGAAGTTGTCGGGATCGCCGCCGAACTGCGCGACCGAGAACTCCGGCGCGAACGCGAGCCGCACGTCGTCGTAGCGCTTGTAGCGATAGAGATCGTAGATGCCGCCGTGGTAGAGCGGGACGACCTGGCAGCGCACCGACGGATCGCTGCCGCACGACTGCTCCTCGCGCAGCGTGACCTCGCGCAACGCCACGTTGGCAGCCGCGCCGGTCTTTCCGGCTATCGCGCCCTGAACGGTCTTCGTGACGTCGCCGATCCCGACGAGCTGGTACAGCTCGAAGTTCGGGCAGCGGATCTCGTCCTCACGGCGCTGCGCGTAGAACCCGCTCTCGGCGTAGTTCTTCTGCGCCGACGAGAGCTGCGCGAGGCAGTTCACCACGCAGTGGTGGTTCGTCATCACCAGCCCGTCGGGCGAGACGAACGACGCGCTGCAGCCCGGCGCGCGCAGCGAGGCCAGCCGCACGTGGTCGAGCCACTGCCGCGAGGGCGCGAAGCCGTACGCCTGCTTGACCTTCGCCGACGGGAAGTTGTCGAACGTCCACATCCCTTCGTCGGCGAACGCGGACGAAGAAAGACACGAAAAGACGAGCGTGGCGGCGGCCACGAACGAAAGCAAGCGGCGCATGCACTCCTCAAAAGCGGGCGGCGGCGCGTTCAGGTTATCTTGGCGCGTCCAAGACCCTTCTGCGCCGCCGGTGCGCCGCGCCGAACGCTAGCCGTTGCCGCCGGGGGTTCCGGCCGATTGGATCAGCATCGCGTCCTCGATCCACTTGCGCCAGGCGGCGTCGGTCTGCGCGGCGCTCATTCCCTTGGTGTCGGGGCCCATGTGGCCGCCCTTCATCATCGAGGAGGTCGGTTTGCAGACGATCCCTTTGGCGCCCATCATCGCGGTCGGCTTCTCGCCGGCGGCGGCGGGGCGGCAGAGCATCGTCGCGTCCATCGCGTTGTGGCCCATCATCGAGTCCATCGCGAGCGCAGGGGCGCCGAAGAGCGCCACGGCGGCGGCCGCGGCGAGCACGATTCTTTTCATGAACGATCCTTTTCGAGCACGTATGGCGGTGTAGCCATACGATACTGCCGCGGACCCGCCCGCGCTGTAAGCCGCCTTACCGGCGCGCGTTCCCGGTGTCTTCGCTCCGGCGCAGCACGCCGATCCCGAACGCGAGCGCCGCCACGCAGGCCGGGACGATTCCGACCAGGTGCGGGTTCGCGTCGATCGCCGCGCCGCCCAGCACCGGGGCGACGATCAGCGCGAGGTTGTTCGCGGCATCGTTGAAGCCCATGATCGCGCCGCGCTCGTTCGCCGGCGCGCGCTTCGAGAGCAGCGCCGTCAGCGTCGGCTCGATGCTCGCCGCGCCGATCGCCCAGACGCCGAGCGCGGCGCCGAACGCCCACAGCTGGTGCACGAAGGCGAGCGCGGTGTATGCAAGCACCAGCAGCACGAAGCCGCCTTCGGCGACCGCCCATTCACCGAAGCGCCGCGCGAGCGGTCCGACCAGCGCGAGCAGCGAGATGCCGCCGATGAGCCCGGCGCCGGCAAGCAGCCCGCTCGAGACCGCCGGCCCGATGTCGAGCTCGCGCTTGAGAAACAGCGAGAAGACCGTGAAGAAGTACGTCACCGCGAAGATGAACAGCAGGTGCCGAACGACCAAGCTGCGCACGCCAGGATCGCGCGCGACGACGCGCGCCGCCTCGCGAAAGCTGGCCGCTTTCGACGCCGGCCGCACGTTCGGCAGCAGGCGCAGCGTCAGCGCGATCGTGATCGCGTCGATCAGCGCGGCGGCGGCGAACGGCGCCGCGAAACCGTACCGGATCAACGATCCGCCGAGCACCGGGCCGAGCACGATCCCGATTCCGAAGACCGCGCCGAACATCGCGTAGGCGCGGTCGCGGTCCTGCTCCGCGGTGACGTCGGCGATGTACGACTGCGTCACGCCGATCCCGCCCGCGCCGAAGCCGGCGATCGCGCGCGCCACGAAGATCGTCGTCATCGACTGCGCCAGCGCAAGCAAAACATAGCCGGCGAGCGAGACGCACTGCGCGATCAGCACGATCCGCTTGCGGCCGAGCTTGTCGCTCACGCTTCCCCAGAGCGGCGCCGCGATCACGCCGGCGACCGCGGAGGTCGTGAGCACGGTTCCGACCGTCAGCCCGTTCGCGCCGTAGCGCTGCGCCAGGTACGGGAGCAGCGGGACCATGATCATCGTGCCGAGCACGTCGATCAGGGTGATGCCGTAGATCGGGACGAGGGCCGCCGCCGTGGTTCGCACGTTCAGCGGTTTCCCACGCTTTCGGCTCGGGTACCTCATACCGTCGCCCGCTCGCCAGCCGCCGGAGGACGTTTGGCCGCCAACGCCGCGCAGCAGATCACCACGGACATCCCGTTCCGCCTCGACCGCCTGCCGTGGGCGAAGTGGCATTGGATGGTCGTGATCGGCCTCGGAATCACCTGGATTCTCGACGGTCTCGAGGTCACGATCGTCGGCTCGATCAACCCGACGCTGGCCTCGAAGAACGGGCTGAACTTCACCGACGTCCAGACCGGGCTAGCGGCGACCGCGTATCTGGTCGGCGCGGTGATCGGCGCGCTCGGATTCGGCTATCTCACCGACAAATTCGGGCGCAAGCGGCTCTTCCTCGTCACGCTGGCGTGGTATCTGCTCTGCACGACGCTGACCGCGTTCGCGTGGGACTTCACGAGCTTTGCGGTCTTCCGAATGCTGGCCGGGATGGGGATCGGCGGCGAGTACAGCGCGGTGAACTCGGCGATCGACGAGCTGATCCCCTCGCACCGCCGCGGCACGGCCGACATCGCAATCAACGGTTCGTGGTGGATCGGGACGCTGGTCGGCGCGCTGATCTCGATCCCGCTGCTGAACGGGCGCTTCTTCCCGCCCTCGCTCGGATGGCGGCTCGCGTTCGCGTTCGGCGCGGTACTTGCGATCATGGTGCTGTTCCTGCGCAAGAGCCTCCCGGAAAGCCCGCGCTGGCTCCTCACCCACGGCCGCCATGACGAGGCCGAGAGCATCATCGGCATGATCGAGGACGAGGTACGCGCCGAGAGCCGTCGCGAGCTTCCGCCGGTGAAGCACAAGCACCTCACGTTCGACGTCTCGCGGAAGACGGGATTCCTCGCGACGATCGAGACGCTGATCCGCACGTATCCGCGGCGCACGGTGCTGGTGCTCGTCCTGATGATCACGCAGGCGTTCCTGTACAACGCCGTCTTCTTCAACCAAGGCCTGCAGCTCACCACGTTCTTCGGTGTGAAGCCGGGCGACGTCGGGCTCTACATCTTCCCGTTCGCGATCGGCAACTTCCTCGGCGCCCTCGTCCTCGGCCACTTTTTCGACGCGCTCGGCCGCAAGAAGATGATCGCAGGCTGCTACATCGTCAGCGGCGCGCTGATGGTGCTGAGCATCGTGCTGTTCCTGGACCACGCGCTGAGCGCGCTGACCCTGACGATCCTGTGGTGCGTGATGTTCTTCTTCGCCAGCGCCGGCGCGAGCGCGGCGTACCTCACGGTCAGCGAGATCTTCCCGCTCGAGACGCGCGCGACCGCGATCGCGTTCGTCTACGCGGTCGGGACGCTGATCGGCGGTGCGGTCGCGCCGCCGGTCTTCGGCGCGCTGATCGGGACGAAGGACGCGCGGATGCTGGCGCTCGCGTGGGGGATCGGCGCGGCGCTGATGATTGCCGGCGGGCTCACCGAGGTGGTCCTCGGGATCGACGCGGAGCGGAAGTCGCTCGAAGAGATCGCGGCACCGCTCACCGCAGGCCGCCTCGCCGAAGCGGCGTAAACGCCGGTCGTGGAATCGGACCGGCTCTGGTATCGCGACGCGGTCGTCTACCAGACGCACGTCAAGGCTTACCAGGACTCGAACGGCGACGGGATCGGCGATCTGCGCGGGCTGACCGCACGGTTGGACTATCTCGCGGAGCTCGGCGTGACGGCGCTGTGGCTGCTCCCGTTCTTCCCCTCGCCGCTGCGCGACGACGGCTACGACATCGCGGACTACACCGGCGTGCACCCTTCGTACGGGACGCTGGACGACGTGCAGCGCTTCATCGCCGAGGCGCACGCGCGCGGGATCCGCGTCATCGCCGAGCTCGTCGTCAACCACACCTCCGACCAGCACCCGTGGTTCCAGCGGGCGCGCCGCGCGCCGCGCGGCTCGCCGGAGCGCGACTGGTACGTCTGGACGGACGATGACAAGAAGTACGCCGGGACGCGCATCATCTTCACCGACACCGAGGTCTCGAACTGGGCGTGGGACCCGCTCGCCGGTCAATACTACTGGCACCGCTTCTTCTCGCACCAGCCGGATCTGAACTTCCAGAACCACGAGGTCACCGGCGCGATCGTCGAGGTAATGCGCTTCTGGGCGAACGCGGGCGTCGACGGCTTCCGGCTGGACGCGGTGCCGTATCTGTGCGAGCGCGAGGGGACGAACAACGAGAACCTCCCCGAGACGCACGGCGTCATCAAGATCCTGCGCCGTGTCATCGAGGAAGAGTATCCCGATTTGATCTTCCTCGCCGAGGCGAACCAGTGGCCCGAGGATCTCTCGTCGTACTTCGGCGACGGCGACGAGTGCCACATGTGCTTCCACTTCCCGCTTATGCCGCGGCTGTTCATGGCGGTTGCCGACGAGGACCGCTATCCCGTCCACGACATCCTGCGGCAGACGCCGCCGATCCCGGAAAACTGCCAGTGGGCGGTCTTCCTGCGCAACCACGACGAGCTGACGCTCGAGATGGTGAGCGAGCGCGAGCGCGAGCGGATGCACGAAGTCTACGCGATCGAGCCGAAGATGCGGATCAACGTCGGGATCCGCCGCCGGCTCGCGCCGCTGCTGGAGAACGACCGCCGCCGCATCGAGCTGATGAACGGCCTGCTGATGTCGATGCCCGGCACGCCGGTGATCTACTACGGCGACGAGATCGGGATGGGCGACAACCTGTTTCTGAAGGACCGCGACGGGGTGCGCACGCCGATGCAGTGGTCGCCCGACCGCAACGGCGGCTTCTCGGCGGTCGATCAGGTGCGGCTGTACGCGCCGGTCGTGACCGATCCGACCTACGGCTTCGAAGCGGTCAACGTCGAGTCTCAACTGCGCAACACGAGCTCGCTGCTGAGCTGGATGCGGCGGATCATCGCGGTGCGCAAGGCGACGAAGGTCTTCGGCCGCGGGACGCTGACGCTGCTCTACCCTTCGAACCGCCGCGTGCTGGCGTATCTGCGGGAGCACGAAGGCGAGACCGTGTTGGTCGTGGCGAACCTCGCGCACACCGCGCAGGCCGTCCAGCTCGATCTCGGGCAGTTCGCGGGGCGCGCGCCGTTCGAGATGCTCGGGTCGAGCGCGTTCCCGCCGATCGCGTCGGCGCCGTACACCGTCACGCTCTCGCCGTACGGCTTCTACTGGTTCTCGCTGGTGCACGACCCGCTCGGCGCGGTCGCGCCGGCGCACCCGGGCGCCGTTCCGGAGCTGCCGACGATCGTCGTTCCGCGCGAGGGCCCGCTCACGCTGGACCGCTGGGCGCGCAAGGTCATCGCGAGCGACGTCGTGCCGCGCGCCCTCGGCGGCATCGAACACGGCCCCGTGCGCGACGCCTTCGCGGCGCGCCGCGATCCGTCGGTCGTGCTCGTCGTCGCGGGCGCGGGCGACCGCCGCAGCGTGCTGCCGCTGCGGTTCGTGTGGGACGAGCCGATTCGCGAGAACGCGATCGCCCGCGCGCGCAGCGGCTCGCGGGAAGGCTGGGTGGTCGACGCGGGCGCCGACGCGAACACCGCGCCGCTGGTCGAGCGCGCGATGCGCGAGGCCGTCGAGCTGCGCGACGAAGGGCAGCTCGTCTTCGGCTGGGAGGGACCGCCGCTCGCCGACGCGGTCAGCTCGCAGCGGCTCAGCTCGGCGTCCGGCGCACAGCGCTGGATCCTTGACGACTCGCGCCTGTTGACGCTGCACCGCCGAATGCGGCGCGTCGAGGACAGCGCCGTCGCGTTCATGCGCCATCTCAGCGAACGCCGGTTCGCGCGCGCGCCCGAGCTGCTCGGCACGGCGCTCGTCCACGACGCGGACGGCGCGGTCTGGGTCGGCGCGACCGACCAGCAACTGATCCCGCACTCCACCGACCTGGAGGCAGCCCTGCGCGAGATCTTGCGCACGGGCACCGCGGACGAGCGGATGATCCGCACCGCCGAGAACGTCGCCGACGCGCTGGCCGCGCTGCACCATGCGCTCGCGACGCCGGGCAGCGATCCGACGTTCGTCACCGCGCCGCTGGGGCCGGGCGATCTCGCGGCGTGGCGCGCGGCGGCCCGCGAGGATCTGCGGACGCTCGTGAACGCGGGCGTCGAGAGCGTCGTCGCGGCGCGCGAGGGGATCGAAGAGATCATCGCGGCGCTGCCCGAGCGGGTCGATGCGGCGTCGTCGCGCGCGCACGGCCGCTTGACGCTGCGGCGCGTGCTGCTGATCGAGGGGGAGCCGGTGTTCGTCGGCTTCGGCGAAGCGGTCGCCGACCGCTCCTCGCCGCTCAAGGACGTCGCCTCGCTGGCGCGCTCGTTCGACGCCGTCACACGCGAGGCGATCGCGTCGAGCGCGCACGACCCGACTGCCGATCACGGCGAGCGCAGCGCGGCGATGCGCGACGTGACGGCCCGGACGCTGGCAGCGTTCGGCGCGCGCTACGCCGAGAGCGCGAGCGCAAGCGATCTCGCGACGGTTCCGCGCGATCCCGCGCAGCGCGATGCGCTGATTCGCTTCTTCCGCGTCCGCTCCGCGCTGCGCGACGTGCACGACGCGCTCACCAGCCGTCCGGCGCTGCTCGCGCCGGCGGTCGACGCGCTGCGCGCCGAGCTCACGTGAGCTCGACGATGGCGCACTTCGTTCATCGCATGCCCTTCGGCGCGGAGCTGCGCGACGACGGCGTGGCGTTCCGGCTCTGGGCGCCCTCGCCGCAAAGCGCGTCGGTCGTGGTCGACGGCGTCGAGCGCGCAATGGAGCCGCGCGCCGGCGGCTGGTTCGAGCGCGAGCTGCGCGAGGCGCGCGCGGGGACGCATTACGCGTTCGCGTTCCCCGGCCTGGAACCGCGCGTCCCCGATCCGGCCTCGCGCTTTCAACCCGACGGCGTGCACGGCCCGAGCGAGGTGATCGACCCGCGCGCGTACACCTGGCGCGAAACGGGTTGGCGCGGCCGTCCGTGGCACGAGACGGTGCTCTACGAACTGCACGTCGGCACGTTCACCCCGGAGGGAACGTACGCGGCCGCCGCAGAGCGGCTCGACGCGCTGGTCGAGCTGGGCGTGACCGCGGTCGAGCTGATGCCGCTGGCCCAGCCGGCCGGCGCGCGCAACTGGGGTTACGACGGCGTGCTGCCGTTCGCGCCGCAGTGGGCCTACGGCCGGCCCGACGACTTGAAGGCGTTCGTCGACGCGGCGCACGCGCGCGGGCTCTCGGTCTTGCTCGACGTGGTCTACAACCACTTCGGCCCTGAAGGGAACTATCTCGGCGCGTACGCCGAAGCGGTGTTCACGGAGCGGCATCACACGCCGTGGGGCGCGGCGATCAACGTCGACGGCGAGCACGCGCAGACCGTGCGCGAGCTGCTGGTGCAGAACGCGCTGTACTGGCTGCGCGAGTACCGTTTCGACGGCTTGCGGCTCGACGCGGTCCACGAGATCCGCGACGACTCGGCGCGCCCGTTTCTCGACGAGCTCGCCGCGCGCGTGCGCGCCGAGGTCGAGCCCGGCCGCCACGTCCACCTCGTGCTCGAGAACGACTCCAACGACGCGCGGCTGCTCGAGCGCTACGACGCGCAGTGGAACGACGACGCGCACCACGCGCTCCACGTCCTCACGACCGGCGAACGAGACGGCTACTACCGCGACTTCGCACGCGAGCCGGCGAAGCTGCTGGCGCGCGCGCTCGCCGAAGGGTTCGCGTACCAAGGTGAACCGTCGGAGCACCGCGGCGGCGCGCCGCGCGGCACGCCCAGCGCGGCGCTTCCCACGACCGCGTTCGTGGACTTCCTGCAGAACCACGACCAGATCGGCAACCGCGCGTTCGGCGAGCGCATCACGGCGCTCGCGCCGCAGGACGCGGTGTGCGCGGCGACGGCGGTCGTGCTGCTGGCGCCGTCGGTCCCGCTGCTGTTCATGGGCGAGGAGTGGGGCGCGACGACGCCGTTTCTCTTCTTCTCGGACTTCGGCGCCGATTTGGCGCAGTCGGTCACCGCAGGACGGCGCCGCGAGTTCGCCGCCTGGCCGGCGTTCGCCGATCCGGCGCGCCGCGCCCGCATCCCCGACCCGCAGAACGAGGCGACGCTGCACGCCTCGGCGCTGCGCTGGGCCGAGCGCGAAGCGCCGGAGCACGCGGCGACGCTTGCGTTTCACCGCGAGCTGCTCGCGCTGCGCAGCGGCGTGCTCGTCCCGCGGCTCGCGAACGGCGCGCACGGCGAGGGTTATCAGCTGCTGGAAGGGACCGCGTTTCGCGTGAAGTGGCGGCTCGGCGACGAGTCGCGGCTCGGCCTCGTCGCGAACCTCGGCGCCGCGCCGGCGAGCGTTTCGTATGCCCTCGCCGGCGTGCGCATCTTCGCGCTCGGCGAAGTGCCCGCGCGCGCCGACCGCACGCTGCTCCCGCCGTGGAGCGTCGGCTGGTTTCTCGAATCGTGACGCCGCGCGCGACGTACCGGCTGCAGTTTCATGCCGGGTTTCGCTTCGCCGACGCGACGGCGCTGGTGCCGTACCTCGCCTCGCTGGGCATCTCACACGTCTACGCTTCGCCGTACTTGAAGGCGCGGGCCGGTTCGACGCACGGCTACGACATCGTCGACCACAACGCGCTGAACCCGGAGATCGGCACGCTCGCAGAGTACCGCACCTTCGTCGAGACGCTGCGCGCGCACGGGATGAGCCACATCCTGGACTTCGTCCCGAACCACATGGGCGTCGGCGGCGACGACAACGCCTGGTGGCTCGACCTGCTGACCTGGGGCGAGGACTCGCACTACGCCGACTACTTCGACGTCGACTGGTGTCCGACGCGCGCGGAGCTGCAGGGTAAGATCCTGCTCCCGTTCCTGGGCCGGCAGTACGGCGACATTCTCGACGACGGCGAGCTGCGCTGGGAGTACGCGGACGGCGGCTTCGCACTGCGCTACTACGAGCATCTCTTTCCGCTCGCGCCGCCGACGTACGCGCTGCTGCTGGAAGGCGCGGAGCCATCTTCCCTCGCCTCGTTCGCGCCGCTCTTCCAAGCCCTCGAGACGATCCCAGATCACCTCGCCCGCCGCGAGGCCGGCGCGTCGCTGCGGCGCCTGCTCGCGGAGACGGAGCGCGGAAACGCGCGCGCTCACGCCGCGATCCTCGACGCGTCGCGAACGACGCCCGACGGGAAAGCGCTGATCGAGGCGGCGGTCGACGCGCAGCACTGGCGGCCGTCGTCCTGGAAAGTCGCCGCCGAGGAGATCAACTACCGCCGCTTCTTCGACATCAACGCGCTCGCCGCGCTGCGGATGGAGAACGCGAACTGCTTCGGCGACGTGCACCGGCTGCTCTTCGAGCTGCTGGCGCGCGGCGACGTCGACGGGCTGCGCATCGACCACGTCGACGGGCTGTTCGACCCGATCGGCTACTGCGATCTGCTGCGCTCGCGCGCCGAGCTGCTCGGCCAGCCGATGTATCTCGTCGTCGAGAAAATCCTCGCGCCGAACCAGGAGCTCTCGACGCGCTGGAGCGTCGACGGCACGACGGGCTACGAGTTCATGAACGCGGTCACCGGACTCGCCGTCGCGGCGCACAACGAGCGCGCGCTGGACGCCGTGTACCAGCGCTTCACCGGGGAGCGCGCGCCGTTCGCCGCGGTCGCGCACCAGGCGAAGAAGCTCGTGTTGGAGAGCGCGCTGTCGGGCGAGCTGAACGTGCTGGCGCTGCGGCTCGACCGCATCGCGCAGCGCGATCCCCGCACCCGTGACTTCACCCTGGGCGCGCTGCGCCGCGCGCTCCTCGATACGATCGCCGCCTTTCCGATCTACCGCACCTACGTCACCGGCGAGGCGGTCGAGCCGGCCGATCGTCTCTTCATCGAGCGCGCCGTCGCAGCCGCGCGCGCCGCCGACCCCGCGAGCGAGGGCTCCGAGTTCGCGTTCTTGCGCCGCGTCCTGCTTGCGGAGCACGACGACGAGGACGTTCGCGAGCGCTACGTCGAGTTCGCGATGCGCTTTCAACAGCTCACGGCGCCGGTCACCGCGAAGGGTGTGGAGGACACGGCGTTCTACCGCTACGTGCGGCTGACGGCGTTGAACGAGGTCGGCGGCGATCCCGGGCGCTTCGGCATCAGCGTCGCCGAGTTTCACCGGCAAAACGCCCGGCGGGCGGCGACGCACCCGCACGCGCTTGTGGCGACCGCGACGCACGACATGAAGCGCGGCGAGGACGTGCGCGCGCGGCTGGCCGTCATCTCGGAAGATCCGGACGGGTGGCGGCGCGTCCTCGCGCGCTGGTCGCGCCTCAACCGCAAGCACCGCGGCGCGGTGACGGCGCTCGACGAGTACGCGATCTACCAGGCGCTGCTCGGCGCCTGGCCGGTCGAGCTCTTCACCTCGGCGCTCGACGCGAACGCGCTCGAGGAGTTCCGGGGGCGGATCGTGATGTACGTCGTGAAAGCGGCGCGCGAAGCGAAGCTGCGCACGAGCTGGACGAACGCCGATCCCGAGTACGAGACCGCGCTCGAGGAGTTCGTCTACTGCATCCTCGAGCCGAGCCGCTCGGCGACGTTTCTCGAAAGCATGCGCGCCGCCGCGCAGAGCGCCGCCGCGAGCGGCGCGATCAACAGCCTCGCGCAGACCGTGCTCAAGGCGACGGCGCCGGGCGTCCCCGACACCTACCAGGGGACGGAGCTGTGGGACTTGAGCCTGGTCGACCCGGACAATCGGCGCCCGGTGAATTACGACGTCCGCACGAGCGGCTTGCGCGCGCTCGACGAGGCGCTGGCCGCCGGAACGCAGCGGGAGGCGCTCGCGGGCACGTTGCTGGCGGCGTGGCCCGACGGCCGGATCAAGCAGTACGTGCTCGCCACGCTGCTGCGGCGGCGCGCGGAGGGCGCCTGGCCGGACGATGCGTACGAGCCGCTCGCCGCGAGCGGCGCGCGCGCGTCGCACGTCGTCGCGTACGCGCGCGGGCCGGCAGTCGTCATCGTGCCGCGGCTTCCGCGCACGCTCGCCGGCGGCGCGCCGCCGCTCGGCGAGGTGTGGGCCGACACGGCGCTCGCGCTACCGCAGCGTTTCGCCCGGGAGCTGCGCTATCGCGACGTCCTCACCGACCGCATCGTGACCGCGACGGATCACGACGGCCTGCGCGTCGCTCGGCTCGCGGACGCGTTGGCGATCTTGCCGGTCGCCGTCCTCGAACCGTGCGGCGCCGAAGCGGGGGCCGGCGGTTAGCTCTCGCCGAGCACTTTGCGCTTCATCAGGTCGAACTCATCCTGCGCCAGCGCGCCGCTTTCGCGCAGGCGCTCGAGGTCGGCGAGGACTTTGACGGTGTCGGCCGCACCACCGGTGCTCTGAGCCGCCGAGGCTGCCGCCGGCGGGCTCGCCGCCGGCGCGTCGTCCGAACCGAACACGACGTGGTCTTTGCGCGCCGGGTCGATGCGAACCGAGAGCGTGTCGCCGTTCGAGGGCGGGTTGAACGTCAACAGCTTCACCTTCGTCTCGTACGGTGCGCCGTAGCCGTCGATCCGCAGCCGCAGGTTCCATTGCGGAACGTTGTTGATGAACATGCCGGTCATCCGCGCGTCGAGCACCGTCGCGTTCGCCGCCGCGCCGGTGCGTGCGATCTGCTCGTCCTCGCGCCGGCTCACGAGCGCGCGCACGGAGAAGAACACGAAGCCGGCGCCCATCGCGACCCAGACGACGGCGACGAAATGTCCCGAGACCGGGACGAACAGCCAGAACGGGACCGCTCCGGCGGCGAAGCCGATCCCCATGACGATCAGCATGTAGTAGATCCAACGCGGCATCGTCACGTAGCGCACGGAGCTGCCTCCCAGGGTGCCAAGGGAGCGGCTTCTTCCGTAGCAGCGCCGGGGGCTCCCGCGCCGCCGGAGCGAAGCGGGCTCCGAAACGCTTTCGCCTGCCTTGGGGTCGTGCTGAACGGCCCTTTGTCCCAATCGATGGAGTAATCAGAGATCACATGGCTTCGCACACCGTCGACGCGCTCGTCATCGGCGCCGGCCCGGGCGGCTATCACGCCGCGATTCGGCTCGGCCAGCTCGGAAAAAAAGTCGTGTGCTTCGACCGCGACGAGGTCGGCGGCGTCTGCTTGAACTGGGGCTGCATCCCCACCAAGGCGCTGCTCCACGTCGCGGAGATCAGCCGCCAGATCGAGCACGCCGGCGCGCTGGGGCTGAAGGTGCCGAAGGCGGAGGTCGACCGCGAAGGCGTCGCCGCGTTCGCCGACAAGGTCGTAAAGGCGAACGTCGGCGGCGTAAACCAGCTCTTCAAAGCGAACAACGTCGAGTTCGCCTACGGCGACGCGTCGTTCACGAGCAAGAACACGGTCGTGCTGAAAAAGCGCGACGGCTCGAGCGACGAGTACACCGCGACGCAGGGGATCGTCATCGCGACCGGCTCGGCCCCGGTCGACGTGAAGGCCTGGCCGCGCGACGGTGAGGCGATCGTCAACAGCGACGACGCCGTGCGCATCAAGCGGGTTCCGAAGAACTTGCTGGTCGTCGGCGGCGGCGTGATCGGGCTGGAGTTCGCGACGGTGTACACGCGGCTCGGTGCAAAGGTGCGCGTCGTCGAAGCGATGCCCCAGATCCTGACCGGCACCGATCTGGAGATCTCCAAGACGCTCGGGCGCATTCTCAAGAAGCAGGGCGTGCAGATCGACCTGAGCACGAAGGTCGAGTCGATGGAGAAGACCGGCCCGCAAGCGGTGACGGTCGTCATCAACGGCGAGGCGACGAACAACAAGCCGGAGACGGTCGAGTTCGATCAGGTGTTGGTCGCGGTCGGCCGCCGGCCCGTCACCGACACGCTGAACCTCGCCGCGGCCGGGCTGCAGACGACGCCGCAAGGCTTCATCGAGGTCGACGCGCAGCGCCGCACCAAGGTCGAGGGGATCTTCGCGATCGGTGACGTCACCGGCGCGCCGCTCCTCGCACACAAGGCAATGAAGGAAGGCGTCGTCGCCGCCGAGGTGATCGCCGGCGACCGCGCGAGCGCGTTCGACCCCGTCGCGATCCCGAACTGCGTCTACACCGACCCGGAGGTCGCCACGATCGGCCTCTCCGAGGAAGAGGCGAAAGCCGCCGGCTACGACGTGCGCGTCGGCAAGATGAACCTCATCGCCTCGGGCCGCGCCCGCACGATGAACGAGACCGACGGGATCATCAAGCTGGTCGGTGACGCGAAGACGGACCTGCTGCTCGGGATGCACATCGTCGCCCCGCAAGCGGAATCGCTGATCGGCGAAGGTGTGATCGCGCTCGAGATGGGCGCGACCGTCGAGGACATCGGCCTCTCGATCCACCCGCACCCGACGTTGACCGAGTCGATCATGGACACCGCCGAATTCATGCACGGCAAAGCGATCCACGTCGTGAACGCGAAGCCTGCCAAACAGCCCGCCACGGTCTAACCCCGGCGCAGGACCGGCCGAGAGAGAAGGCCGCGCTCTTGCCGAGAGCGGCCTTCGTCGTGATGGAACAGCGTGCGAAATGTCACGATAGCTGTTCTTGCCGGTCTGCTGCTTTGCGCTCGCCGCTCGCAGCCGCCCGCCCAGCGCGTCATATGCAATTACGCATTGGACGAGAGTGCAGAGCTGCGGTTCTTCGTGGAGCTCGCCGAACGCGCGAACGACCGGTTCCTAAACGACATCCGCGCATTCAATGCAGTAGCGTATATGCTGTTGGGCCCGCTTCTCGCCATCGCGACCTTCGTGAATTACCGAGACGCACGAAATCTCGTCTCGCTTGCTCTGATGGCGCTATCGACGATCGCCGTTTTCGCGTCGCTCTGGTGGGGAGACGGAACGCCCATGCCCCTTCCTGGCAAGCATGGCTCGACTGAGCGATTGACAACTGGAACAGAGACGTGGTTGAAAAGCGTTATCGACGACCTCCGGCGATGGGCACCGTTAAACGGCGAAGTGCGCAAACAGAAACAACGTTCCTTATTCTTGGCAAGCCACTTCACGCTCTTAGCGATCATTGCCACCGCTGTCGTGAAAACGATGGAATTGAGATAACATGCACGTTCGACACGAGAACTGTCGGAAGCCGCGCCGGACCGACCTGTACCCTGGTCCTGCGGAACCTCACTACTCCGCTTACGACCTTGCCACGGGCAGACTCCTGACCGACGAGGATATTCCGAAGTACGAGGCGTGGCTCGCGCGTCCGTGGTGGATGGCGTTCGTCGATTTTCTGCTCGGAAAACCACGGGCACCTCAATAGTGTTGTAAGGTCGTATGGCCGAGACGACGCGCCTGATCGATCTCGGGCGCCGGCGGTACGCGCCGGTGCTGGAGCTTCAGCGCGCACTGCACGCGGCAGTCGCCGAGGGGCGGGAGCCGGATACCTGGCTGGTGGTGGAGCACGAGCCGGTCATCACGTTGGGCCGCAACGCCAAAGCGGCCAACGTGCTGCTGCCACGGCCGATGCTGCAGGCCCGCGGGGTCGACGTCGCCGAGATCGAGCGCGGTGGAGACGTCACGTATCACGGACCCGGCCAGGTGGTCGTCTACCCGATCCGCCGGCTCGAACGGTTTCGCGAGGTCGTGCCGCTCGTTTCGTCGCTCGAGACGGCGGTGACCGGCGCGCTCTACCGCTTCGGGATCGAGGCCCAACCGCGCAGCGAGCACCGCGGCGTCTACGTCGGCGACGACGCGATCTGCGCGATCGGCCTGGCCGTCAAGCGGATGACCTCGCTGCACGGGCTCGCGCTGAACGCCTGCACCGCACTCGACTACGACCGCTTGATCACGCCCTGCGGCACCCCGCAATTCGGGATCACCTCGATCTCCGCCCAAGTCGGCCGCGAGGTTTCGTGGGCCGAGGCGCGCGACGTCTTGCTCGACTCGCTCGAAGGCGCGTTCGGCGTCCAGTTCGAGCGCGAAGAGGTACCGTCGGGGGCGCCGCTGCCGTTTCCGTCGAACTCGGTCGCCGAAACCGCATGATTACCGTCGATCTGATCAATTCCGAACCGCCCAAGCGCAAGCCCGAATGGCTCAAGGTTCGGTTGCCGTCCGGCGAGTCGTACGAGAACGTCCTCGGCGAGGTGCGCCGCTTGCAGCTGCACACCGTCTGCCAGGAGGCGATGTGCCCGAACCTCGCGGAGTGCTGGGGCGCGGGAACAGCGACGATCATGATTCTCGGCGACACGTGCACGCGCGGCTGCCGGTTTTGCAACGTCAAGACCGGCTCGCCGAAAGGCGAGGTCGACTGGCTGGAGCCGAAGCGCGTCGCGCAAGCGGTCGCCGAGCTGGGCTGGAAATATTTGGTCTTGACCGCGGTCGACCGCGACGACCTCGCCGACGGCGGCGCGGCGATCTTCGCCAACACCGTGCGCGCGATCCACAAGAGAGTCCCCGCCGCGAAGGTCGAGTGCCTCACCGGCGACTTCGCCGGCGACCTCGCCGCCCTCGACATCGTTCTCGACGCGCGCCCCGAAGTGCTCGCGCACAACCTCGAAACCGTCGCGCGCCTGCAATCCACCGTGCGCGACCGCCGCGCGAGCTACAAGCAGTCGCTGAGCATCCTCGAGCACGCGAAGAAGTCCGGCAAGGTGACGTACACGAAGACCTCGCTGATGCTCGGCCTCGGCGAAACGGAGGAAGAGATCGAACGCGCGATGGACGACGCGCGCTCGATCGGCGTCGACATCTTCACGATGGGCCAGTACCTGCAGCCGACGAAGCGCCACCTGAACGTCGAAGAGTTCGTCACCCCGGAGAAGTTCGCGCGCCTCAAATCGTTCGGAGAAGCGAAGGGCTTCGTCCACGTCGTCTCGAGCCCGCTCTCGCGCAGCTCCTACCACGCCGAACAAGCGTTCACCTGACGGACAAGTTGACGATACACCGCGGCAACCCGAACGTGCTCTAATCGCACCATGACGGATGAAACGATTCTGGAGGGCTTCAAAAGTCTTCACCAAGCAATGACCGAAGGCTTCGATGGTGTGTACAACCGCATGGATCAGCGCTTCGCGGAGTTCAAGACGTACGTGGACGCGCGCTTCAGCGCGGTCGACCGGCGATTCGACCGGCTCGAAACGCGTATGGACGAACGTTTCACAGAACAGCGCAGCTATATGGACCGGCGCTTCGATCGGCTCGAAGCGAGCGTCGCCGACCACGAGGTTCGCGTCACCGCGCTCGAAGCAAAGCCCTGATGCGGTTGGCTCCCTCGCACGCCGGGTAGAGAACGGGCGATGGAGATCACCGTCGAAGAGCTGCGCGCGCTCGGCGATACCGGCGCGACGGTCATCAACGTCGGCAAGCATCAGGGCCGGCGGGAGGTTCGCGGCGCGATCCGCTACCGCCCGCACGACCTGCTGACTCCCGAGCACCTCGCGCTTCCGCTCGCGACCGAAACACCTGCCGTCGTCTACGACGAGCACGGCGACGGCGACCTGACGAAGCAGATCGCCGAGAAGCTGCGCGCGAACGGCTACGCGGACGTCCGCATTCTCAAGGGCGGTTTCGCCGCGTGGGAAGCCGCCGGCGGTCCGACGCAAGAGCCCACGCTGGAGCAGTCGGTCCCGCCGGAGCGTCCGTCCGAGGTGCAGGAGCTAGACCGCCGGATCTAACCCTTCGGGAGCCGACGGTGCCGCCGGCTCGGTCTTCCGCCGCAGCGCCAGGTTCGCGAACCCGCCGATGAAGCCGAGCGCCACGAACGCCCAGTCCAGCGCCGGCGTCCACGCGCCCGTGAGGCCGAGCGCGCCGTCAAGGCTGAGCGCCCCGAGCCCGGCGAACGCGTAGGAGACGGCGACGACGAGGTACAGCAGCGGCACCTCGATGCCGTTGTTCTGCACGAAGAAGCCGTTGCGGAGGTGGACTGCGACGATTGCGACGAGCATCGCGGCGATCACGAACATCGGCCCGATCGGCCCGCCAAGCCCTACGGCGACGAGCAGCCCACCGACGAGCTCGGCGAAGCCGGCCGCGAGCGCGAAGAACCGCCCGGGCCTGAACCCGAGCGACTCGAAAAAGCCGGCGGTCCCGGCCAGGCCATAGCCTCCGAACCAACCGAAGAGCTTTTGCGCTCCGTGCGCCGCAAAGGCGAGTCCGATGACCAGGCGGACGAGGAGGAGAGGGAACGCTAGTTCCATTGCTTTCTATGCTTTCGTGTGTAACTTACAAAACGTAAGGGAGAGAGTAGCCCTATCCTACACCTCGTGCTATACTTACGTCAAGTAGCCTACTGAGACTCCATATGCACCTACGCCCCGCCCCAATTCAACCGAGCCCGGACGAGGCCCACGACGGCCTCAGCCCGTTCTGCCCGCGCTTCCAGTACGCGATCGAGCTGATCGGCCGCCGCTGGATCGGCGCCGTGCTGCGCGTGCTGGTCGCCGGCCCGGCCCGCTTCAACGAGATTCTCGCCGCCGTCCCCGGCCTCTCGGACCGCTTGCTGACCGAGCGCCTAAGAGAGCTGGAGCGCGAGGGCCTGGTCACCCGCACGGTCTCTCCCGACCGCCCGATCCGCGTGACGTACGCGCTCACCGAATGCGGCAAGTCGCTCAGCGAGATCATCTGCTCGATCGGCACCTGGTCCGAACGCTGGGTCGAAACGGAGCCGTCCGACGACACCGCCGAAACGACGCCCGCATAGCGCATCATCGCGCGCGCAATCCCAACTCGTTGCATCTTCGGTACTGCGATCATGGTGCCGGGTCGCGGGGGCGGCGCATCGCCGTGACGGGCCGTGTGAGCGAGCGTGCGCAGGATGCGCGGAAGCGATGCGAAGACAGAGCGGCCCCGGACAGGAAGTCCGGGGCCGCGTGCCCGTCACGGTGATGCGCCGCCCCCGCGGCCAACCACCATCTTTGATTTAAGCGTACACCCCACGAGCCTTCAACGACCGCACGACGCGATCGATCGCCACCATGTACGAAGCCGTCCGATAGCTCACGCCCCGCGCCTTCGCAATATCCCCGACGACTTTGAAGTTGTCGAGCAAATTCTCTTTGAGCCGCTCGTTGACCTCAGCCTCTTTCCAGAAGTACCCCTGCCGGTCCTGAACCCACTCGAAGTACGACACGGTCACCCCGCCGGCGTTCGCCAGGATGTCCGGAATCACCGTGATCCCGTTCTTCGAGAAGATGTGGTCGGCCTCAGGCGTCGTCGGCCCGTTGGCTCCTTCGACGATCAGCTTCGCTTTGATGCGCGAAGCGTTGTCGACGGTCAGCACTTTCTCGAGCGCCGCCGGCACGAGCACGTCGCACGGCACCTCGAGCATCGCCTGGTTCGACATCTTTTCGCCGCCGCGGTAGCCGTCGAGCGAATGATGCTCCTGCGCGTACGCGATCGCCCCGTCGATGTCGATTCCGTTCTCGTTGACGTACGCGCCGGTGACGTCGCTGATCCCGACGATGGTGCAGCCCGCGTCGGCGAACATCTTCGCCGCGATCGAGCCGACGTTGCCGAACCCTTGCACGATGACCTTCGCGCCCTTCGGCGCGATCCCGAGCCGTGCCATCTCGTCGAGCGCGACGATCGAGACGCCGCGCCCGGTCGCTTCGACGCGCCCGCGCGAGCCGCCGATGTCGAGCGGCTTGCCGGTGACGACCCCCGGCGTGTTCTGCCGCACGTGCATCGAGTAGGTGTCCATGATCCAGGCCATGTGCTGCGGCGTCGTGTTGACGTCGGGCGCCGGGACGTCTTTGTCCGGACCGATCACTTCAACCAGCTCGGCCGCGTAGCGCCGCGTGATGCGCTCGATCTCGGAGATCGAGAGGGTGCGCGGGTCGCAGGTGACGCCGCCTTTGCCGCCGCCGAACGGCAGATCGACGACCGCGCACTTCCACGTCATCCAGAACGCCAGCGCGGTGACCTCGTCGAGCGTGACGCCGGGATGGAAGCGGATCCCGCCCTTCGCAGGGCCACGCGCGAAGTTGTACTGGACGCGGTACCCGGTGAAGACCTCGAACCCGCCGTCGTCGCGCTGGAACGGGATCGAGAAGATGATCTGGCGAGAGGGGTGCGTGAGGATCGCTTTGATCCCCGGATCGAGGTTGAGCAACGCAGCGGCTTCGTTGAAGTACGCGATCGCGTCGCCGAAGACGCTGACCTCGCGAACCGCGGTGGTGCTCGGAACGGCTGTCGACATCGAGAAAGTGGCCTCCTGAGCCGTCCGGCTCCTTTAGGACGTTCGGCGAAAACCCCTGGCGTCCGACTCGCCAAATGGCGAGTCGCGGCCGCGCGGCAGGTATGCTCGCTTGGTTCGCGCGATATCCCGCCATGCAGTATCTTGCCCAAGTCACACAGCCGGCTCAGAACCCGCCTGACGTCACCGGCATCCTGTCCGCCATGAGCGGCACGGCGCTGATCGTCGCCGGCGTCGTGCTCCTCTTTTCGCTGCTCATCTGGTTCATGATCATCAAGCGGACCGGAATGAACCCGTGGCTTTGCCTGCTCATGCTGGTGCCGATCGCGAACCTGATCGTCTTGATCGTGCTGGCGTTCAGCGAGTGGCCGATCCAGCGTGAAGCGAAAGCGCTGCGCGCTCAACTCGCCGGCGGCGGCACCTACTCGGGTCCGGGCTATGCGCCCCCGCCCGGCTACCCGCCGCCGCCCGCACCACCGTACGGTTCGCAGCTTCCGCCGTCACCGCCGCCGCCCGCGACGTCCTAGCCTCAAACGTTGAAGCGGAACTCGACGACGTCGCCTTCCTGCATCACGTAGTCCTTGCCCTCGGAGCGCAGCTTGCCGGCGGCGCGGATCGCGTCCATCGTCTTGTAGGTGACGTAGTCTTCGTACGAGACGATCTCGGCGCGAATGAAGCCGCGCTCGATGTCGGTGTGAATCTTGCCGGCGGCTTGCGGCGCTTTGGTGCCTTTCTCGATCGTCCAGGCGCGCGTCTCTTTCGGGCCGGTGGTGAGAAACGTCATCAGCCCGAGCAGATCGTACGCCTCGACGATCAGGCGGTCGAGTCCGCCCGACGTGATCCCGTAGTCGCCGCGGAACATTGCCACGTCCTCGTCGCTCATCCCGGCGAACTCCGACTCGATCTTCCCGTTGAACGCGATCGCGCGGCTGTTCTCGCGCTTCGCGTGCTCGACGACGGCTTGCGCCATCGGGCCCGGGCTTGCGATCTGCGCTTCGTCGACGTTCGCGACGTACAGCATCGGTTTGGCGGTCAGCAGAAACGCCTCGCGCGCGAGCTGCGCCTCCGCGGAGTCCGGCCGAAAAGCCCGCGCCGGCGTGCCGGCTTCGAGCGCGGCGACGAGCCGGTCGAGCGCCGTCAGCTTCGGCGCGTCCTTGGGGTTCGCGCGCACCTCGCGCTGCAGCTTCTCGCGGCGCTTCTGCAGCGAGGCGAGATCCGCCAGCGCCATCTCGATCCCGATGATCTCGATGTCGCGCAGCGGGTCCGGCTGTCCCTCGACGTGCGAGACGTTCGCGTCCTCGAAGCAGCGCACGACCATCGCCACGGCGTCGGTTTCGCGGATGTGGGAGAGGAAGGCGTTTCCGAGCCCCTGCCCGCTCGATGCGCCGCGGACCAAGCCGGCGATGTCGACGAACCGCATCGTCGCCGGGACGATCTTCTCCGAGTCGCTGAGCTCGGCCAGCACGCCGAGCCGCGCGTCCGGGACCGGGACTTCGCCGACGTTCGGCTCGATGGTGGCGAACGGATAGTTCGCCGCGAGCGCCTGCGCCGAGCGCGTCAGCGCGTTGAAGATGGTGGACTTCCCGACGTTGGGAAGCCCCACGATGCCGCACGACAATGCCACGGAGCGCCACCGTACGGCACACCGGAGGATTCGGCCTCCGGCCCCCCGGAGTACCCGGCGATGCGGCAGATGAAGGTCGACAAGCTGGGGATCGATCTCCTCACGCACGACCCGGTCGTCATCCTCAAGGACCTCGAGGGCAAGCGCTACCTCCCGATCCTGATCGGACCGTTCGAGGCCACGGCGATCGCCCTGGCACTCGAGGGGACCGCGGTCCCGCGGCCGCTTTCGCACGACCTGATGCGCACGCTGCTGGAGTCGCTCTCGGCGAAGCTCGAGCAGATCGTCATCCACGACATCAAGGACTCGACGTTCTTCGCCAAGCTGATCGTGCGCACCAATGGCGAGGTGCAAGAGATCGACGCCCGCCCCTCCGACGGGATCGCGCTCGCGCTGCGGATGCAAGCGCCGATCTTCGTCAGCGACAAGATCGCGCTCGAAGAGACCGTCCCCGACAAAGCCGCCGAACCCGAAGACGCCTCGAAGTTCAAGAAGTTCATCGAAGAATTAAAGCCCTCAGATTTTATGGATTAGCGAAGCTAATCCATAAAATCCGAGGGCAGTTTAACGGCGCTCCGCCCCCGGCTACGCGCCCCCCACGCTGCGCGTGGGGCCCCCACGCAGCCGCGCGCGGCAGCAAACCCGCACGGCGGCATTCCCCGGGGCCGCGCGCGAGCGGAGATTCATGGGCCTGCGTCCTAACTAGGGCGTCGCAATGTACAGTACTGAGGAACGCGCTGAGATCGGGGTCTATGGGGGATCCGGTTTTTACTCGCTGATCGAGAACCCGCGAGAGGTGTGGGTCGAGACGCCCTACGGGCCGCCGTCGGGCAAGATCGCGCTCGGCGAGATCGCCGGGAAAAAGGTCGCCTTTCTGCCGCGGCACGGGAAGGACCACCGCTACCCGCCGCAGTCGATCAACTACCGCGCCAACGCGTTCGCGATGAAGGCGCTCGGCGTCACGCGGATCATCGGGCCGACCGCGTGCGGCTCGCTGCAGCCGCACGTCAAGCCCGGCTCGATGGTCGTCGCCGACCAGATCGTCGACCGCACCACCGGCCGCAAGGACACCTTCTACGACGGCCCCGTGACGACGCACGTCTCGTTCGCCGATCCGTATTGCCCGCAGCTGCGGCCGATCGCCGTGGACGCGCTCAAGTCGCTCGAGATCGACACGCACGACCACGGGACGATCGTCGTGATCCAAGGCCCGCGCTTCTCGACGCGCGCGGAGTCGAAGTGGTTCAGCTCGCTCGGGTGGGAGGTGATCAACATGACGAACTACCCGGAGTCGTACCTGGCTCGCGAGCTCGAAATGTGCTACGTGAACATCTCGCTGATCACCGACTACGACGTCGGGCTCGAAGGCGTCGAGGGCGTGAAGCCGGTCTCGCACCATGAGGTGATGGAGGTCTTCGCGCGCAACAACGAGCGGGTGAAGAACGCCATCTTCAAGATCGTCGCCAACACGCCGGCCGAGCGCACCTGCACATGCGGCAGCGCGCTCTCGGGCGCGCGGGCATAGCGATGCGGCGCACGCAGCTGCCCGGAGTCGACCTCGGCGTCTACGCGAGGGCGGTCCCGCTGCTGCTGCGCAACCCGTCGATCATCGTCGTTCCACTGCTGATGGCGGTGATCGGCATCTTGCTCGCGCTCACGCTGATGCCGGGCGCCGGTGCGCTCGGCGTCGCGACCGGCGGGCTCGCGAGCCTCGTCGTGCTGCTGCTCGAGCTCTTCGGGCTCGGCACGGCGTGCATCATCGCCGACGACGCCTGGCGCCACGGCCGCGCCTCCTTCGACCGCGGCTGGACCGAGGCGCGCCGGCGCGCGGGCGAGATATTCTTCGCCTCGATCGGGCTCACGCTGCTGCTCTTCATCGCCCAATATGCCGGTATTCTGCTCCCGATTCCGTTCCTCGCGCTGCTGCTCCAAGCCGCCGTCATCTTCTTCTGCATCTGGACGATCCCGGCAGCGGCGATCGGCGGGGTCCCCGGCGGCGCGGCGATTCAAATCTCGATCGACCGCGTCCGCGAGAACCCGCTCTCCGCGGCGCTCGCCGCCGTCGTTTCGGTTGCGCTGATCCAGTTCGCGGCGCCGATTCTCGCGGCCGACCTCGCGGCGTGGATCCTGCCGTACAGCGGCGGCTCGGCGATCATCGGCGCGCTGATCGAGGCGCTCTTCGAAGCGATCGCGATCGGATACGTCGGCCTGGTGCTCGCGAAGACGTACACCGACGCGTCGTTCGGCGGCCGTCGCTGGTGACTTCGCGTTTCGCGAAGTCTTCGCGTTCGGCCTGCGGCCGATCCGCCCGTGCTATCGAGACGAAGGTGCGAGGGCCATGCGGACGAGGTCGGCGACGAGCGGCGGGCTGACGTTCGTGCGCGCGATCCGTTCCGCGTCGCCGATCGAACCGAGCATCTTGGCGAACGCGGCCGGCTCGCGCGGCGGAAGCGCGGCGAGCCGCGCGCGCTGATCGCGCGCCAGCAGCGGAGCGGAGATCCGTTCGCGCGCCGTCGGCAAATTCAACACGACCCAATCGCGCGCCAGCGTCTTCACCGTCTCCAGCCCGGCCTCGAGCGTCGGCCGCGTCGCCCAGCCGCTCGCGTCGGCCTCGTTGCCTTGCGCCGCCGCGAAGAACCACTCGACCGCCGCGTCGCGCGTCGCGCCTTCGCCCTCGTCGAGCAGCGCGAGGGCACGCGACGCGCTCCCGTTCGCCAGCTCCGCCGCGCGCCGGGCCTCGTCGCCGGTGTGGCCTCGGCGCGCCAGCACCTGCACGATCTCCTCGTCGCAGAGCAGCGGAAAGGTCACCTCAACCAGCCGCGAGCAGATCGTCGATAAAATCCGTCCGGCCGCGCTCGTGGTGACGACCAGCAGCACGCCCGCGGGCGGCTCTTCGAAGAATTTCAGCAGCGCGTTCGCCGCCTCGCGGGTGAAGTCGGCGTCGCCGAGGATGAAGACGCGCTTGCCGCCGGCGTACGAGTGCAGCGAGAGCTGGCGCACCAAGTCACGCGCGGTGGCCTCGTCGCCTTCGTGAAAGCCGCCGCCGTCGCGGTCCCCGATCTTGAGCTGGCCTTCCGCATAGTAGAAGTCCGGATGCGTCCCCGCCTCTAACTGCGCGCAGCCGCTGCAATGACCGCACCAGCCGAGCAGCGTGCGCTTCGGCGTGACGCACAGCAGCGAGCGCGCGAGCGCGCGCGCGAACGCTTTCTTGCCGACGCCCGGCGGGCCGGTGAAGAGGTAGCCGTGCGAGAGCGTCGCCGCGGTCAGGTGCTCGAAGAAGGTGCGCGGCCCGGCGGCGCCCAGCACGTCGAACGTTCCGTCGATCACGAGGAGAGCTCCGTCACGGCAACCGGGCGTTCCGAAAGCGCTCGAGCACGTCGAACGCCGCGGCCGCGATGACGTCGGGTGGCTGCGTGCCGTCGAGGATCACGAAGCGGTTCGCGAAGAGCTTCGCCAGCGCTTGGTAGCCTTCGCGCACGCGTGTGTGAAAGACGGCATCTTCGCGCTCCAGACGGTCCGCACCGCCGCGCGCCCGCACGCGCGCGCGAGAGACCTCCACCGGAACGTCGATCAGAAAGGTCAGCTCCGGCGTGATCCGGCGCGTTGCGAACAGGCACACGTCGAGCACGGCTTCCACGTCGAGCCCGCGCCCGTAGCACTGGTACGCGACGGTCGCATCGAAGAACCGGTCGCAGAGCACGACCTTTCGCTCCTGGAGCGCCGGCGCGATCACGTCCGCGACGAGCTGAGCTCGCGAGGCGTTGAGCAGCATCACTTCTGCGACGGGGTCGACTGCCGTCGCCGGCTCGAGAAAGACCGCGCGGAGGGAATCGCCGAGGGGCGTGCCCCCCGGCTCTTTGGTTACCAGGACCGCCTCGCCGCCGGCTTTGAGCTTCGCAGCCAACGCCGCGATCAGCGTCGACTTCCCGGCGGCTTCGATCCCTTCGAAGGTGACGAGCACAAAGCGCTCTTCGCGAAAGCGGCGTCCGAGCCATCGCGGAATCGTGCCAAGTAGCGGGGGCGACGCATCACCGTGTCGGGCCGTGTGAACGAGCGTGCGCAGGATGCGCGGAAGCGATGTGAAGACAGAGCAAGCCCGCGTAGGACGCGCGGGCTTGCGTGCCCGTCACGGTGATGCGTCGCCCCCGCGACCCGCCACAATCCTACAGCTCCGGCCCCTTGAAGATTCGCACGCGCCGGTTCGGCTCGAGTCCGGTCGAGCGGGACTGCAGGCGGTAGCGCTCCGCCAGCTGGTGCTGCATCCGGCGGATGTACGACGTCTGCGGCGTCAGCTCGATCGCCCGGCTGTCGAGCAGGACTTGATAGACCGCCTCCTCGGCCTCGCGCATCGCGATCTCCTCGACGTCGAGCGAGGGCAGGTTGAAGACGTCCTTGAGCGCGGTCTGGATCTGCGTGGTGGTGTTCGTCTTGATCGAGTAGATCGGCACGTTCTCCGCCGCGATCTGCTTGAGCCGGTCGGATTCCTTGCGCTCCAGCGTCTTCAGCGTCAGCACGACGTCGGCGTCGTCCCACTTGCGCGCGATCGACGCGTGCACGCGCAGGTTGTGGACCGCGCGCTCGATCTTGTTGCGCGAGACGCCGTACGGGAAGATCATCAGCGGCTTGGCGTCGTCCGGCACCGATTCGCCGGCCGCGCCGAAGAGCGCCAGCTCGTCGTCGCGCGGCTGCTGCGGCAGCGCGCGAACCTTCTCCGGGATCGCTTCGGGGTTGGCGTGCTGCACGATGTCGATCGTGCCGCCCGCGGTGCGCTGGCGAACCTCCGGCTGCGGCTGGTAGCCGCGCAGCAGCGCGTCGACGAGCTCGCCGACGTTCTGGTGGATCGCCAGCCGGTCGCGGTCCTGGATCTCGACGACGACGTCGAACGTCGGCGGCTGCTTGCGCTCGAGCACGGTCTTGCGCGTGCCGCGGCGGCGCGCTTCCTCGTCGGAGAGCGTGACCGCGGTGATGCCGCCGAGCAGGTCCGAAAGCGTCGGGTTCATCAGCAGGTTCTCGAGCGTCTGGCCGTGCGCGGTGCCGATCAGCTGCACGCCGCGCTCGGCGATCGTGCGCGCGGCGAACGCTTCCGCCTCGGTGCCGATCTCGTCGATCACGATCACCTGCGGCATGTGGTTCTCGACCGCTTCGATCATCACGTTGTGCTGCAGGTGCGGGTCAGGGACCGGCATGCGGCGCGAGTGGCCGATGCCGGCGTGCGGCACGTCGCCGTCGCCGGCGATCTCGTTCGAGGTGTCGACGATGACGACGCGCTTGCGGTCTTCCGCGAGGACGCGCGCGCACTCGCGCAACATCGTCGTCTTGCCGACGCCGGGACGGCCCAGCAAGCAAATCGATTTTCCGCTGCGGACCACGTCGAGCACGATGTCGATCGTACCGTACACCGCGCGTCCGACGCGGCACGTGAGCCCGACGATCCGGCCGGTACGGTTCCGGATCGCGCTGATGCGGTGGAGCGTTTGTTCGATGCCCGCGCGGTTGTCGCCGCCGAAAGGCGAGAGCCGCGAGGTGACGTGCGCGATGTCTTCCGACGTGACCGCCGTGTCGCCCAGGAACACGAAATCGTCCTCGAAGCGCGCCTCGGGCGGACGGCCCAGGTCGAGCACCACTTCGATGACGCGGTCGACGTGAGGAAGACGGACGAGCGCTTGGCGGATCGGGAGGGGGAAGATGTCTAAGAGCTGCGTGAGCTCCCAGTTCGGCACGAAGGACTCGGCGTTAAGAGCCAACCTGTCTCCTCGTCGACGTCTGTCGATTGTCGATCGTCGCCGCCCCCGTCGCCGGAGAACCGCGACGGGTCGTTGTCTTCCCGACCGCCTGCTCGATTACCTGGCCCATGTCTTCGTTCAAATACCCGGCCCGCGCGGGCCGGTTTCGGTTCCCGGGGCTAAAGGCCGCCGCGGCATTGGCCGATAACGCACGCTTGCATGCCCCGCTACTTCGAGGACTACGAGGTCGGAAGCAGCGCCGAGCTCGGCGCGATTCACGTCGATGCGGACGAGATCGTCGCGTTCGCGAAACGCTACGACCCGCAGCCGTTCCACACCGATGCGGAGATCGCCAAACGCTGGCCCTACGGCGGCCTGATCGCGAGCGGCTGGCATACGTCCGCGATGATGATGCGCGTGATCGTCGAGCACTTCATCGACGGCGAGACGAGCCTGGGATCTCCCGGCCTCGGGCCGATCCGCTGGAAGCTGCCGGTGCGCCCCGGCGACGTGCTGCGCGTGCGCGCGCGGATCACCGGCGCGCAGCGTTCGCGCAGCAAACCCGACCGCGGCACGATCACCTTCGAAGTCGAGGTGCTCAATCAGAACGGCGAAGTCGTGATGACCGTCGAGAACTGGATGGGGATCATCCGCGCGCGACCGGTTCCCGCGGCGGATACCGCCTAGCGCAACTGGTCGAGAGCGGTGCGCGCGCGCTCGTACGCCGGATCGATCGCAAGCGCCGCGCGAAACTGTGCACGGGCCAGATCGACCTTCCCCTGCTCGTTCAGCGCCCGGCCGAGGCCGTAGTGCGCGCGAGCGGAATGCGGAAACTTCGCGACGTTTTGAGTCAGCAGTGCCACGGCGGTGTCGGCGTGTCCCATCTTCAGCGTTTGGTAGCCGACGAAATCGACCGCGTTGACCTCGTTGGGATCGGCCGGATAGGCACCGGTGAAGTCGCGGTAGGTCGCGATCGCGCTCGCCGCTTCGTCGCGCTCGTCGTAGATCCGCTGGACCATCGTCTGCAGCGGAGTCCGTTCCCAGCCCGGCGGCGAGAACAGCGTAAGCGGCAGATCCGGGTTGATCGCCATCGTCGTGATCGTGCTCTCGGTGAGCACTTTCCCGGTCGCCGTGTCGATCTCGCGGAAGCGGTGCGGATAGAGCACGCCGCCCTCGGGGCGGTAGTCGGAGATCTCATCGTGCGTTCGGTAACGCCGGCCGAACGCGTGCATCGGAACGGTGCGCTCGATCGCGACGATCAGCGCGCTCGCGCGGTCCAGGTAGACGTCCTCGGCGAATCCGTCGGCGAGCGTTACGTGGAGCACGCGAGCAGCGTGTCCGTCGATCGTCGCATCACCGCCGTCGGCGAGCGCCGTTCCATGCGTGCGGTAGTCCACCAGCGGGTCGTCGAACGCCGCGGCGTGCCTCGCGGCGGCGGCCGCCGCGCCGACGGTACGCACCACGATCCCAGGATCGGGATAGTACTCCCAAGCGCTGCCGTCGTATCCTTCGTGGATCGTCGTCAAGGCTTTCGCCGGGTCGCCGATCACGCGAAAGAACGGACGCCGGTATGCGGCATAGGTCGAGATGTCGAGAGCGCCTTCGCGATAGCGCCCGCGTTCAACCCGCGCCGTAATCGCGCGCAACCGCGCCGCACCGCCCAACGCCTCGACGTGCCGCGCCACCAGCGCGTCGACGGCGGTACTCGGCACCACGGCAGCGGCGGTCACCACCGACAGCAAGAACGCGAAGAGAGCCATATTTTTCGCTTATAACTTTGGTCGTGACGCGCGTCAAGCCTGTCCCGGTGCCGAAACGCTGCCGATCACCGTCGCGAAGACGCAGCGCCGTGCTCGCTGATCGCGAGCTCGTCGAGCGCTTGGCGATATTCACGCGCGAGGCGCGCGACCAGTTCCGCAGCCGTCGGGACGTGCGAGACGGCGCCGATCCCTTGGCCCGAGCCCCAGATGTCGCGCCACGCCTTGGTTTTTTCCGAGGCGAAGTTCATCTTCGAGGGGTCGCTTTCGGGCAGGTTCTCGGGATCGAGCCCGGCGCGCTCGATCGACGCGCGCAGATAGTTGCCGTGCACGCCGGTGAAGAGGTTGGTGTAGACGATGTCGTGCGCGCCGGACGCGACGATCGTCGCCTTGTACTCTTCGCTCGCGTGCGCTTCTTGCGTCGCGATGAACGCGGAGCCGACGTAGGCGAAGTCCGCGCCCATCGCGCGCGCCGCCAGCACGGAACGCCCGTTCGCGATCGCGCCGGACAGCGCGAGCGGGCCGTTGAACCAGTCGCGGATCTCTTGCACCAGCGCGAACGGCGACCAGGTTCCCGCGTGTCCGCCGGCACCTGCGGCGACCGCGATCAAGCCGTCGGCGCCCTTCTCGACCGCCTTGCGCGCGAACGCGACGTTGATCACGTCGTGCAGCACGACCCCGCCGTAGGAGTGGATCGCCTCGTTCACCTCCGGCCGCGCGCCGAGCGAGGTGATGACGATCTTCACCTTGTGCTTCACGCACAGCTCGAGATCGTGCATCAGCCGCGCGTTCGACTTGTGGACGATGAGGTTCACCGCAAACGGCGCCGACGGGCGCTCCGGATGCACCGCGTCGTGCTCGGCGAGCTCGCGCTCGATGCGCTCGAGCCACTCGCCGAGCACGGGCTCCGGCCGCGCGTTGAGCGAGGGAAACCCGCCGATCACGCCGGCCTTGCACTGCGCGATCACCAGCTCCGGCTGCGAGATGATGAACATCGGGGCGCCGATGACCGGGACGGCGAGACGGTCGACCGAGAGCGCGTCGGGGAGCATCGGAGGCCTCTTCGCCTTCGCCGCCGCAGTGCCCCATGATGGCAAGAATTCCGGCTGCCGACCCGCGCGCCGCCGATCCGTACGCGCAACGCGTCCTCGCGGGCCAGGCGAACTACTGGGGCGCACCGCTGCTCAACCATTTGGTCTACGCGCGGCGTCCGACGATCTTTCGCGCCGTCCGCGGGATGTGGGCCGGGATCGAAGGCTCGGGGCTGATCGAGCCGGCGCTGCAAGCGCTGCTCAACCGCCGCGTCGCGCAGCTGAACCGCTGCGAGTTTTGAGCCGACGTCAACGCTGCGGTCGGCAGCGGCCTGGGAATCCCGGACGAGAAGCTGCGCGCGCTCGAGACGTACGAGCAGAGCGAACTCTTCGACCGGCGCGAGCGCGTCGCGCTGCGCTACGCCGAGGCGATCACGCTTTCTGACCGGGACGTCGACGACGCGCTGTTCGCCCAGGTGCGCGCGCTCTTCGACGACGACGCGATCGTCGAGCTGACCGAGATCATCGCCTGGGAGAACGCGTCGAGCAAGTTCAACCGCGCGTTGCGCATCCCGTCGCAAGGCCTGTGGAAGGGCGCGTAGTGCGCCCGTTCACCAGGTGAACCGCTAAAGCATCAGCAGGCCGGAGCGCACGCCGAGCGTCACCGCTTCGGTTCGTGTGGTCGCGCCGAGCTTCGCGAAGATCGCCGCGACGTGCGCCTTCACCGTGTTCTCGCTGATCGCCAGCCGTTCGGCGATGCGGCGGTTCGAACGGCCGTCGGCCAGCATCGCCAGCACTTGGCGCTCGCGCTCGGTGAGCGGCTCGACCGGCGCGGCGACGCGCACGGCGACCGCCGCCGGGCCGAGCGCATCGCGCACCGCGGGGTCGATGACGACCAGTCCGGCGCGCGCCGCGGCAAGCGCCGCGAGCAGCTCGTGCGCGTCGCTCTGCCGCGCGAGAACGGCCGCCGCCCCGGCGCGCAGCGCGGCGAGCGCGGCGTCGCCGTGCGGATCGTCGACCAGCACGACCGTCGGCACGGCGAAGCCCTCGGCGATCGCCGCGAAGACGTCGCCGGCCGCCGGCGCGTCGCGCACGATCAACTCGGCGGCGTCGCGCGGAACGAGCTCGACGCCGTCGCCGAGGGTGCGCGCGAGCCGCTCGAGCGAGCTCGAGCCGGCGTCGAGCGCGACGCGCACGCGCTCAGGCAGCGCGCGCGCTCTCCGGATCGCGCGGAGTCTGAACCGTCATCGACCGGCCGCCACGGAGAATCTCCAGCGCGCTCGCGTAGCGCAGCCGGTCCGCATCGCTCGCGAGCACGATGTCGCCGACGATCAGTCCGGCGCGATGTCCGCGCCCGTTCGGCTCGACCCCGATGATGAGCAACGCATCGCGCCCGCTCCGCAGGCGCACCGGCGCAAGCTGAAGGCCGAGCAGCGCCGGCTCGCCGCGCGCGCCGGCGAAGCGCTGCACGTCGTCGGCCGGAACGGCGAGCGCGAGCCCGCCAGCGACGACCATGCTATTGATCCCGACGACGCGGCCGTGCACGTCGGTGAGCGGGCCGCCGGAGTTCCCCGGCGCGAGCCGCAGATCGGCTTGAACGAAACGGCGCGACGTCCCGGTGACGGCCGCGTGCGCGATCCCCATCGTCAGGGCATTCGGGATCCCGAGCGGATGTCCGACCGCGACCAGCACCTCGCCGGCGCGCAGGTCGCACGGATCGCGCACCGCCGCCGCCGGCAAGCCCGTCGCCTCGATGCGGAGCAGCGCGAGATCGCGCCGCGGATCGCGCCGCTCGACGCGCGCGGGGAAACGCCGCCCGTCGCTGAGGACGACCTCGGCGTGCGGACCGCTTGCGACGTGCGCGTTGGTGACGATCGCGCCGTCGCTCGCCCAGATCACGCCCGAACCCGCGCCCCCGCGCCCCGCCTTCACCGCGACGGTGCTCGCGCGCAGCTCCTCGGCGAGCGCTTCGAGAGCGCGCTCGATCGCGTCGCCGGCGGTGTAGACGGCCATCTCAGCTGCGCTCCGGACGTTCGCCGACGGTGACGTTCAACCGCTGCGGCTTCCCGCCGCGCAGCACGTCGAGCGCGATCTGCGTCCCGGGCGCCGAGGCGGCGAGCGCGGCGTGCACGTCGTCCGCGTCGCTCGTCTTCTCCTCGCCGATCGCGGTGATCACGTCGCCGACGATGATCCCGCCGCGTTCGGCCGGGCTCCCGGGCGCCACGCCGAGCACGATCGCGCCGCCGTCGATGCCGTGCAGCGCGACGCCGAGGTAGCCGCGCGGAATCCGCCCGCCGCGCGCCAGCAGCGTCTCGACCACGCGCTGAATCGTCTGCGCGGGAACCGTCAGCGCTTGCCGCCGCGAGAGCCCGCCGGTGTTGAGCCCGATGACGCGCCCGGCGACGTCGACCAGCGGGCTGCCCGAAAAGCGCGGATACAGCGAGAGGTCCGGCCGCACGAAACGGTCGATCTCGCCGCCCTGCCACGTCCGCCACGCCGCGCCGACCGCGCTGAGCACGCCCATCGTCGCCGCGAGGTCGCCGTCGTCGTCGCGCGCGACGGCGAGCACGATCGCCCCGACGCGCAACGCATCGGCGCCGGCAAACTGCAGCGGCACGCCGGCATTCTCCGTGCGCAACAGGGCAAGATCGGTCGACGCATCGCGTCCCGCGATCGTCGCATGCTCGGTCTCACCGCCTGCGCGCACGACCTCGATCTCGTCGCTTTCGAGCGCGTGATCGGCGGTCAGAATCAGATCGGGCCTCACGTAAAACCCACTCGAGCCGATGCGCGAGCGCGCCTCGACCGCGACGACGCTCGCCGCGACCAGCTCGACGGTCGACGCCACGTCGTTGGAGAGCGCGACCAGCGCGCTCGTTTCGGTAGCCATGCTCCAATGCTACGCGTCGCGCGCGAGGAGCGCATCACCCGATCGGGCGACGGTCGGAAGCGCGATGTCGGAGCCAAGCGACCGTCGCATTAAGTCGCTCCGAAGCCATTCCGAGGCGCTGTGCGTACTTCTGGTCGCATACGACGTCGATCTTGCGGTCCGCGGCGAAGGAATCGAGTTGATCGCCGCTCTGGACGAAGCAACGGTCAGCGCACCACGCGGATGAATTTCAAGTCGTCGTCGTAGGGGCCTTGCATTTTGACGCCGGCTTTCTTTTCCAGCGTCAGATAGTCGATGATCTCCGGGGTGATCTCTTCGCCGGGCGAGATGACCGGGATGCCGGGCGGGTAGGGCGTTATCACCTCGGAGCAGATGCGGCCGGCGGAGAGCTTGAACGGGATGAACTCGGTCGGCGCGAGGAACGCGTCACGCGGGAGGAGCCGGATCGGCGGGATCGTCGGCAGCTTGTACGTCCCCGTGCTCATCCGGCGCTCGAGCACGCCGGAGGGCGAGAAGATGTCCACCGGGCGGTCTTCGCGCGCCAGCTCGCGCACGCCGTGGATCAGCATGTCCGACGCCTCGGCGGTCGTGCCGATCGTGTACAGCGCGACGACGTTGAACAAGTCGGCCAGCTCGACTTGCACGTTGTAGCGGCGGCGCAGGATCTCTTCGGCTTCGTAGCCGGTGTAGCCGAGGTTTTTCACCGTCACGGTGATCTTCATCGGGTCGAGGTCGAAGACGCCGGGCTTTCCTTCGAGCTCCTCGCCGAAGCAGTAGACGCGCGGGATCTCGTTGAGCCGCGCGCGCGCGTCGTTGGCGATCTCGATCGTGCGCGAGAGGAGCGCCGGGCCTTCGAGCGCCATCTGGCGCCGCGCGACGTCGAGCGACGCGACGAGCACGAGGTTCGGCGAGGTCGACAGAAACAGCTTGTAGACCGCTTTGAGGCGGTCGAGCTTCACCCGATTGCCCTGCACGTGCAGCATCGCCGTCTGCGACATCGAGCCGAGCATCTTGTGCGTCGAGTTGATGCAGATGTCCGCACCGGCTTGCATCGCCGAGAGCGGCAGTGCCGGATGGAAGTGGAAATGCGGTCCCCACGCTTCGTCGACCAGCACCGGCACGTTGCGCTCGTGCGCGACCGCGACGATTCCCTCCAGGTCCGCGGCGACGCCGTAGTACGTCGGCGTGACGAGGTAGACGGCTTTGATCTCGGGATCGCGCTCCAACGTGGCGCGCACCGTCGCCGGCGTGACGGTGTGGTCCATGTGCAGCGACTCGTCGACTTCGGGCTGCATCCACACCGGCGTCGCGCCGGACATGATGAGCCCGCCCATCGCGCTCTTGTGCGAGTTGCGCGGGATCGCGAGCTTGTCACCCGGATTGAGCGCCGCCATCATCATGCACTGGTTGCCGCTAGTCGAGCCGTTGATCAGAAAGAACGACTGCTCCGCGCCGTAGCACGCCGCCGCGAGCTCCTGCGCTTCGACCAGCGCTTCTTCGGGCTGCAGCAGGTCGTCGAGCCCGCGGATCTGGGTCAGGTCGATCGCCAGCACGTTGTCGCCGACGAAGTCGCGGAAGGCGCGCTCCATCCCGATCCCCTGCTTGTGGCCCGGCGTGTGGAACGGGACCACGCCCGCGTCGACGTAGTCGAGCAGGACCTGGAAGTACGGCGCGCGCGTCTGGTCGAGCGCCGCCACCGGCGGCTCTCCGGAGTTCACAACGCGAGCGAGTATAGCACGCGAGCACCCCGAGGACCAGGGCTTCGGATGGGCGAGCGGCGCCGTCCGGAGCGCCGGCTAACGGTCAGACGCCGACGCGTTCCTCGATGGAGACGTTGTAGAGGAACAGGAACTGGTGCCACTCGCCCGGGAGCGTGTTGCGCTTGACGCGGATCCACGGGATGTACTTGGGCGCTTTCGGCTTGCGCTTGAGCTTCATGTTGGCGTGCTCGGGGCTGCGGTTGTTCTTGCGGTTGTTGCAGCGCATGCACGCGCACACCAGATTCTCCCACGTCGAGGGACCGCCTTTGCTCCTCGGCACGACGTGGTCGACGGTCATCAACCGCTCGCCCTTGACGCTGCAGTACTGGCACGTGTAGTCGTCGCGCAGCAGCACGTTCTTCTTCGTCAGCGCGACCTTCTGCATCGGACGCTTGATGTAGTACAGCATCCGGATGATCGAGGGGAGCCGCATCTCGTATGAGGTCGACCTGATAACGTCGTCGCGCCGGTGGACGATCTCCGCCTTCCCCGAGAAGAGCAGCTTCACCGCGCGCTGGAACGAGGTGATGTTCAGCGCTTCGTAGGTGAAGTTCAGGACCAGGACGTCAGTCACGATCGCTCCCGTGGTGCGCGCGGGCTGGGGTCGCAAATGGCGCTAGAACGCGAGAAGCGAGGCAAGCCTCGCTTCGGTGGGACATAGGGACGCGGGGGAACGGACTGCGAGAGTCGTTCCACTCGGCTGGCCTTTGCCGTGGGGCACGGGCGCCGGGCGTCGCGGGCATGACCCAGGATTCGCTTCCTCGCCCGACGTCCACCTTCGGGCCGCTCAGGCGGCCGGCTTTACCATCCGCAGGAAGTAAGCGTGGACGCGGTCGTCGCCGGTGAGCTCCGGGTGAAAAGCGGTGCCGAGGACGTTCCGCTCGCGCACCATCACGCCGTGGCCGTCGCGCTCGGCGAGCGTCTCGACGCGCGGGCCGGTGCGCTCGATCCACGGCGCGCGGATGAACACGGCCGGGAACGGCTCCGCGCCGAGCGCCGGGATCTGCAACGGTACTTCGGCGCTGTCGACCTGCCGGCCGAACGCGTTGCGGCGCACCGTCACGTCCAAAAGGTCGAGCGTCGGCTGCTCGAGTTGGGCGACGTCGTGCGCGGCGACGATCATCCCCATACACGTTCCCCAGAACGGCATCCCCTCGCGCACGCGCGCCTTGATCGGCTCGGTCAGTCCGAACCGGTCGAGCAAACGGATCACCGTCGTCGACTCGCCGCCGGGCACGACCAGCGCCTCGACGCGCGCGAGATCGTCCGGCGTGCGCACCTCGACCGCGCGCGCCCCGGCGCGCTCCAGCGCGCGCAGGTGCTCGACGACGTCACCTTGCAGCGCCAACACGCCGACTGTCCGCTGCGCCACAGGATCCGCGCTTTAATTTCCGCGCGTGGCGAGCAGCTCGTGCGGCGCGAGCGTGCGCACGTCGAGCCCTTCCATCGCCTTTGCTTCCTCGGGGATCGACGTGTGCGCTTTCAGCACGACGTCGGCGTTTTGCCAGTGCGTCGTCGCGTCGACGATCGCGCGCGCGAACGCGGCCGGGTTCGTCGACTTGAAGATCCCGCTGCCGACGAAGATTCCTTCCGCGCCGAGCTCCATCATCAGCGCGGCGTCGGCCGGCGTCGAGACGCCGCCGGCGCAGAACAGCACGACCGGGAGCTTGCCGTTCGCCGCAACCTCGCGCACGAGCTCGAGCGGCGCGCCCAGATCGCGCGCGCGCGCGACTAGCTCGTCCTTCGAAACGGAGGCGAGCGTCGCGATCCCGTCGCGGATCGCGCGCATGTGCCGAACGGCCTCGACGATGTTGCCGGAGCCGGCTTCGCCCTTGCTGCGGATCATCGCCGCGCCTTCGGCGATGCGGCGCAGCGCTTCGCCGAGGTCGCGCGCGCCACAGACGAACGGCACTTTGTAACCGTGCTTGTCGAGGTGGTAGTGATCGTCGGCCGGCGTGAGCACTTCCGACTCGTCGATGTAGTCGACCCCGAGCGCTTCGAGCTGCCGCGCCTCGCCGATGTGCCCGATGCGGACCTTCGCCATCACGGGGATGGTCACGACCTTCATGATCCGCTCGATCAGCGCCGGATGGCTCATCCGCGCGACGCCGCCCGCGGCCCGAATGTCGGCCGGAATGCGCTCGAGCGCCATCACCGCGACCGCGCCCGCCTCTTCGGCGACCTTCGCCTGCTCGGGCGTCACCACGTCCATGATGACGCCGCCCTTGAGCATCTGTGCAAGCCCGCGCTTGACCGTCTCGGTCCCCGTCTGTCCGTTCATATCCACTTCATTGTCCTGCTCAAATCGCCTAGATTCAATGCGAACAATGCGCACACTTGCCCATGCGCGGAGCGCAGCCGAAGCCTCTAGGGAGGGGTGATCGGCGGTTGGGTCGGGCCGGTCGGTGGCTCGGTCGAGACTTCGCCGGGCTCGTGCGAGACGAGCGGGATCGGGAGCGGCGGCGAGGTGTAGATCCCCTGCGGGCCGGGATTTACCGTGGGGACCGGGATCGGCGTCGCGCGGTGCGGCCGCAGCGGTGGCGGCGTGTAGACCGGCGGCGGCGGGGTCGGCGGCCGGGTGACGCGCGGGTCAGGGAAGGCCGGGTCGGTCGCCACCGAGACCACCTGCAGGCGCTTCCAGTTCTTCAGCTCGCCGCGGTCCGAGGGATCGGCTTCGGGAACAGGGGTGATCCCCGATCCGACCAGGACCGGGCGGCGCGGCGTCTGCAGCAAGATGCGATCGCCCAGCTTCTGGCCGACCACGATCGAGATCAGCAGCACGACGGCGCCAGCGACCAGGAGCGCGGAGAGCCCCGGGCGACGGGTAGGCGGCACGGGCGGCGGATTCGTCAGACGGGGGCCGCGGCCTCTCGCGGGGGGCGGGCCGTGATCGCGTCGACCAGCACCGGCTCGCCGAGCCGGATCTCCAGCATCCGGCCGGCTTCGACCCGCCGCCGGATCAGCTCGCCGCGGAAGTGGGCGGAGACGTCGCGCGCGCGTTCGCGGTCGTTGCAGAGGTAGATCAACACGCCCCCGTTCTCGCTCTCGAACGCGACCGCGCCGACCTCGACCGGCGAGGTCCGGACCTCGTCCGAGACGTCGCGCCCGGCGTAGTAGACGCCGTACGGCTCGTCGGCCGAGGCGAAGTCCATGTCACCCACGACGATCTTGCGCTCGGCGTCGATCACGTAGCTGTGCCGGCGCCCGCCCCAGTGCACGCGCACGGCGGCGGTCCAGGTCCAGTCGGCCGGGAGGAGCGGCGCGATGTGGGGCCGCCCGCTGGTGCGGTAGCCGTCGAGCCCGCAGACGGTCTCGGCGACCGCCCACAGGTACTTCGCTCCGGTCCACGGCGAGAGGTACATCCCGCGGTTCGTCAGCGAGCCGCCGTCGAACCACTCGCCGTACTGCCCGGGGACGGTGTTGCGGCTCGCGCCCGCTTCCATCGTCTCGTAGATCGCTTCGAGCCAGTGGGCCGCCTCGTGGTGCGCGCCGTTGCGCGCGAGCGCGACGGCGAACCACAGCGTGAGGTCCGGCCAGATTCCGCCCAGCAGGCCGAAGCCGTGCGAGGGAAAGTACCACGCGTCGGCGGTCGAGATCGTGCGCAGCCCGACCGGGGTGGTGAAGTCCGACTCCATCAAGCGCTTGAGAATCGCTTTGCGCACCGCCGGCTCCGCGACCTCGAACAGCACCGGGAAGACTTCGTCGGCGGTGAAGTTGTCCTGGTAGTTGCCGTCGCGGTCGTAGTTGAGCACGAACGCGTTGGTGTCGTTGTTGAACAGCTTCGCGAGGATCGCTTCGCGCAGCGCCGTCGCCTCGTTCGAGTACTTCTCCCATGCGACCGGATCGTCGACGACCGCGGCCAGCCGCGCCGTCGCCTCGAGCGCGAAGTACGCTTCGGCGTTGATCTCGGTCACCGCGCCGTCCAGCTTGTAGAGCGGGATGATGTTGCGCCAGGAGGTGATCCCGAACATGTCCTCGCCGGCGGCCTTGCAGAACAGCAGGCCGTGCGGGTCGCGCTGGGTCAGCATGTAGTCGGCGATCTTCTTGACCAGTGGGAAGATCTCGCGCAGCCACGCGTCGTCCAGGGTGGCGTTGTAGTGGTGCAGGATCGCGATGATGTGCAGCGGCGTGTCGTCGTTGACGTTCAAATCGTACGCGGTCGAGAAGCCGTTGACGCCGCGCACGTACTCGACCACCTGGCCGGTCGGCAGCAGAAAGCGGTTGAACAGCTCGATCGCGTCGCGCGAGAACTGCGGCATGAAGTAGTCGTAGCCGTGGACGAACCACGAGGTGTCGCGCGAGACGAGAATGTCGGAGGGCGGCGAGTTGGTCGAGCCCCATCCCTGCGGGTAGTCCTTGACGACCCGCAGCATGTTGACTTTCGCCCACGTCACCCCGCGGTTGATCAGCGCCGAGGGCGTCAGCAGCCGCGCGTCGGCGAGCTTGCCGGCGAAGTACGCTTCGGTCGCCGGCAGCGCGTCGGGATCGCGCAGCAGCTGCTCCAGCACCGGCTTCGAGCGGTCGTCGCCGTCCTTGTGGAAGACGACGGCGAGCCGGAGCGTCTCGCGCGCGCCCGGCGCGACCTCGATGCGGTACTCGAACGCGCCGAAGATGCGGCTCGAGGCGAACTCGGCCAGGTGCGGGGTAATCTCGCCGAGGTGCTCCTGGCCCCGCAGCGAGCCGTTCATCATCCCTTGCAGCAGCGGCTGCTCGCGCAGCGAGACGACGACCGCGCTCGGCGTGCGGTTACCACCCCACCAGCGCACCCAGCCCGACTCTTCGCCGTACGAGCGGATGAAGCGCTCGCCGGCGCTCGCGCGCACCTGTTTCTCCGGCTCGCCGTAGAAGCGCTGGCCGATCAGCAGCGCCCACGGAAACAGCTGCACGCTCGCCGCGACCGCAGCCGCGTTGTGCACGGTCACGTCGACGACGAACGAGACGACGCGGTCGTGCTGCGGCCCGTGCGGGATGTAGAACGTCTCGGTGACGTGCAGCTCGCGCGCGATGGCGAACTCGGCGATCTGCGCGTACGGCAGAAAGGTGAACTCGCGCGTGATCTGGTGCGGGAAAAGCGTCTCGCCTTCGCCGGCGCGGTAGGCGATCTGGTGCGCGCCGAAGATGATCTGATCGGTGTCGGCGTCCCACAGCCCGCGGATCCCGCCTTTGGGCGTCGAGGTGGCGAACGTCTTGAAGTTGCCGAGCGTCAGCCCGAACGGGGTCTGCTCCTCCCGGAGCACGTACGCGCTGAGCTCGTTGCGCTGCGCATCGAAGGTCGGTCCCACGGCGTCACCCTCCTACCCGGGGGCGTCCGCGACGGCCTCCTCGAACGGCTCGGCGTGCTTGCCCCGGCGAAGGTCAACCTGACGCTGGAGATCCTCGCACGCCGAGCCGGCGGGTACCATGCCCTGCGCAGCGTGATGGTTCCGCTCGCGCTCGCCGACGAGATCGCGTTCGCGCCGAGCGAGCGGTTCACGTTCGCATGCGAGCCGCCGTCGCTCGCCCCCGACAACCTGGTCGTGCGAGCGTTCGAACGGATCGGGCTGGCCGACGCGCCGCTTGCGGTAGCGCTGCGCAAGCGCATCCCCACCGGCGCCGGCCTCGGCGGCGGCTCGAGCGACGCGGCGAGCGTGCTGCGCGCGGCGATGCGCGGCGACTTCGGCATCGCCGGCATGCGCGACTGGCTCGGCGACGCGCGCGCGCTCGGCTCCGACGTGCCGTTCTTTCTCGCCGACGCGCCAGCGCTCGTCGAAGGGACCGGCGAGCGCGTCACCGCGCTCGGCGCCGCGCCGCCGTGGTGGGTCGTGCTGCTCGTTCCCGACGTGCACGTCGCGACGGGCGATGCGTACGCCGCGCTCGCCGCGGCGCGGGAGCGCACGTCGACGCCGGCGCGCGCGCGCAGCGACTCGGCGACGCTGCGCTGCGGCGAGGCGCTGCAGCGCGCGAACTACGCCGGCGTGCTCGAGACGATGACGAACGACTTCGAACCGATCGTGCGCGAGCGGTATCCGGCGGTCGACGCGGCGCTGCGCGCGCTGCACGACGCCGGCGCGCCCGGACGCGCGATGCTCTCCGGCTCCGGCGGCGCGTGCTTCGCGCTGTTCGAGACGGAACGCGCCGCGCGCGAGCTCGCAACGAACCTGCGCGCTCCGAGCGGTGCGGTCGCACACGTCGTTCCGTTCGCAACGAGCGGCACCTGGGTGGATTCGGCTGCGGCGAATCCTTCGCGGTCCTCGCTCCGCTGCGGTCCGCGCCGGTGAAAGCGCTCGACGCGATCGTGCTCGCCGGCGGGCCGCGCGACGAGGTCGCCGCGCTCGAGCCGGACGCACCGAACAAGGCGTTCGTACGCATCGGCGGGATCCCGCTCGTGCAGCGCACGATCACGGGGCTGCGCTCGTCCTCCCGAATCGACCGCATCGTCGCGGTCGCGCCGCCGTCGGCGGCGGCGCACCCCGCGCTCGCGAACGCCAGCGAGGTTCGCGGCGACGGGCGGAAGATGCTCGAGAGCCTGCGCTCGGGGATGCAGGGCTTCACCGAGGACGCGATCGTCATCGTCAGCGCGTCCGATCTCCCCGCGCTCGACGCGCCCGCAGTCGACGAGTTCGTCGACCGCGTCGTCGACCGCGAGCTCGACGTCGCGTACGCCTGCCTCGAGCGCCGGTATCACGTCGCCGCGTATCCCGAGTTTCCGCACACCTGGGCGCGCATGCGCGACGGCCGCTACTGCGGCGGCGGGCTGGTCGCGCTGCGCCCGCGCGTCATGCCGCGGCTCAACACGTTCATGGACGCGCTCGGCAACGCGCGCAAGTCGCCGCTGCGTCTCGCCGGCTTGTTCGGGTGGGACGTGCTCGCGCGCTTCGCGTTCGGACTGCTAGCGATCGAGCACGCCGAGGCGCGCGCCTCGCGCATCCTGCGCGCGGACGTCGGCGCGATCCGCTGCACGCACCCGCAGATCGCGCTGAACGTCGATCGCGTCGAAGACGTCGCGCTCGCGAACGCGCGCTTCACCGCGTCGTGAACGCGCGGTGAACCTCCGTCGCGCGCTGCGCGTTCACGGAACGATGCGTCTTCCGCTTGCCGCCGCGCTCGTGCTCGCGCTCGCCGTTCCCGTCGCTGCGCGGACGGCGGTGGCGCAAACCGCACCATCTCCCGCCGATACGGTGACGCCGGCCGCCGCGCCATGCGCGCCCCGGCAGACGCTGCTCGGCGGGGTCGGCCGCGCCAGCGTCGTTTCCTTCGTCGGGCCGGTCTTCGGGGCGCCCGTCTGCGCGACGGTCGCGAACCTCTCGTTCGACGGCTTCACCGCCCGAATCGCCGACGCGCCGGCGGCCGACGCGCTCGTCACGGCCGCGCTGACCGGCGGCGGTAGCCTCTCGGTCCCGCTCGAGGGCGCGACGCTCGCCGGGGCCGGCCCGTGGGTCGTCGCGCCGGGCGGGACGATCCCCGACTTCGGCGGCGACACGGCCGAGGCGCCGCGCGTCGTCCTGGCCTACGCCGGCCAGCGCGTGCTGGTGATCGCGACGACGCCCGTCGCGCTGGTCGATCTGGCGAAGGAGCTGCGCACCCATCCCGACCGCTTCGGCGCCGACGCCATCGAGCGCGCCGTCGTGATCGCCAGCGGGCCGAACGCCGCAGTCTCGCTGCGCGGCGACGACGGGCTCGTCGGCGCGTCTGCCGTGCAGACGCCGAAAGTCTTGCTTTTGGTTAAGCGAACCTGAGAAAATCGCTGGGAGTGGTTGCTCTCAGCGGTTTCTCAGACGAGCCGGGTAACCACACCTCAGATGCCCGCCATCACGGTGCTCTGCGACCGCGTCGGAGACGTGGGCGGGGCGGAGCGCTACTGGGAGACCGTCCTGCCGGTCCTTGCCTCCCACGGTTCGGTTTCTTTGCTGGCGCGCGACCTCAGCGGCGCGGCGCCGCCCGGGGTCGCGACCCGCGCGATCGGCTGGGGCGGCGAAGACGATGCACCGTCGGCGGACGCGGCGCGCTCCGTCGCGGACGAGCTGACGCGCCATCCCGCGGACGTCGTGGTCACCGCGAGCGTGTTCGACACCGCCGTGCTCGACGCGGTCCGCGAGCGCGCGCCGCGCTGGCTGGTGCGCGTCCACGACCACCGCTCGTTCTGCCCGACCGGCGACCGCGTCTTTCCGCAGTTCGAAGCCGTCTGCAGCGCGCCGATGGGCGCGTCGTGCCGCGGTGCGACGGTGGTGCGCGGCTGCGTGCACGGTCCGCGCCCGTCGTCGTTCCGGCGCATCGCCGAGCGCGAGGCGTTGCGCGACCGCATCGCGCGCGCCGACGGCGTGCTGATCTCGAGCGAGCACATGCGCGCGACCTGCGTGGCGAACGGGATCACCGCCGACCGGATCTCGATCACGCCGCCACCGCTCCCCGACGAAGCGTTCGCCGACCCGGTCGCCCCGCGGCCGCTCGAGCGCACGCTGCTCTTTGCGTCGCGCCTCACCGCGCGCAAAGGCTTGCGCTCGCTGCTGCGCGCGCTGGCGCAGATTCCGCTCGCCGAACGGCCGCGGCTGGTCGTCGCCGGCGCGGGCGAGGACGAAGAGCGCGCGGCGCGCGCGCAAGCGGCGCGCGACGGCGTCGAGGTGGAATGGCGCGGACACCTGTCCGCGGCGCAGCTGCGCGCGGCGATCGACGCCGCCGACGCGATCGCGGTCCCGTCGCTGTGGCCGGAGCCGTTCGGGCTGGTCGGGATCGAGGCGCAGGCGCGCGGGCGGCCGGCGGTCGCGTACGACGTCGGCGGGATCGGCGACTGGATCGCCGGGGCAGGGATCGCCGTGCGGCGAGGCGATGAAAGTGCGCTGGCCGCGGCGATTCGAACGGTGCTCGACGAGCGGGCGTGGAAAAATCTGTCCGCGACGGCGCGCGCGCGCGCGGAAACATATCGCCTCGGCGGCCACGTCGAGCGGCTACTCGATCTCTTCCACGGAGGGGTTCCGGCATGAAGGTCCTGGTTATCGGCGGCGACGGCTACTGCGGGTGGGCGACCTCGCTCTACCTCTCCAGCCGCGGGCACGACGTCACGATCGTCGACAGCCTCGTCCGCCGGGCGTGGGACCGCGAGCACGGCCTCGACTCGCTCGTTCCGATCGCCTCGACCCGCCGCCGGCTCGACGAGTGGTCGCGCGCAACGGGCCGCACGATCCGCTTCGAGCAGACCGACGTCACCGACTACGCCGCGCTGTGCCGTGCCGTGCGCGACGCGAAGCCGGACGCCGTGGTCCACTTCGGGCAGCAGCGCAGCGCGCCGTTCTCGATGATCGACCGCGAGCACGCGGTGCGCACGCAGATCAACAACACGGTCGGAAACATGAACGTGCTGTGGGCGCTGCACGAGCACGCCCCGGCGGCGCACTTGGTGAAGCTCGGGACGATGGGCGAGTACGGCACGCCGAACATCGACGTCGAAGAAGGCTTCATCACGATCGAGCACAACGGCCGCACCGACACGCTGCCGTATCCGAAGCAGCCCGGCTCGTTCTACCATCTGACGAAGGTCAGCGACAGCGACCAGATCTACTTCGCCTGCCGCATCTGGGGACTGCGCGCGACCGACTTGAACCAGGGCGTCGTCTACGGGACGACCACGGAGCAGACCGCGCTCTCGCCCGCGCTCGCCAACCGCTACGACTACGACCACATCTTCGGAACCGTGCTCAACCGCTTCTGCGTGCAGGCCGCGCTCGGCCACCCGCTCACCGTCTACGGCCGCGGCGGCCAGACGCGCTCGTTCCTCGACATCCGCGACACCGTGCGCTGCGTCGAGATCGCGCTCGAGCACCCCGCGCGCGAAGGCGAGTACCGCGTCTTCAACCAGTTCACCGAGATGTTCTCGGTCGAAGAGCTCGCCGAGCGCGTCGCGCGGGTCGCGCGCGAGCGCGGGCTGGCGTGCGAGATCGCGCACGTCGCGAACCCGCGCGTCGAACGCGAGTCGCACTACTACAACTGCGTGAACACCAACCTGCGCTCGCTCGGCCTAGAACCGACGCTGCTCTCCGACGACACGATCGCCGGGCTGATCGCCCTGGCCGGACAGCACAAGGAGCGCGTCGACCTGCGGCTCATCCCGCCGTGCGTCGAGTGGCGGCCTGCGGAGACGAGCACCGGCGCCGACGCCGTCGCGTGAGGCGGCTCGCGCTCGCGGTTGCCGCGATCGCGCTCGTCGCCGCCTCGCACCCGGCGCCTCATCAGCCTCCGCGCGCGCACGCGCACCCGCGCAAGCCGCTGCACGTGGTGCGCGCCTTCGTCGTCTCCGGCACGCCGCAGACCGCGCGCGCGTTCGTCGCGCCGGGCGAGGCGAAGTACCAAACCGAATTTCCGGGCCTGCTCGTCGTCCGCGTCGTCGGCGCCCCGCGGCAGAAGCAGCCACGTCACGTGCGCTTCACCTGCGTTACCAAAGGGTGCGCCTTCGGCGCCGCCGACCAGCCGAATAAAGGCCAAGACGTCGATCACGTCACCAACGACGGAAACTACTACCGAGCCGCGGTCAACCACGGCAAGGCGGCGATTCGGGTGACGGTCGAGGCAGACTCCCCGTTCGGCACGTACACGGTCGCCGCGGTTCCCGAAGAGGGTTACCGCGAACGCACCGTCGGTGCCTCGTTCACGCTGACCTCACACTGAACGGCAGCGCCGCTCACTCCGAGCCGCTCGCCGCGCCGGTCCAGCGGGTGAACAGCTTCGCGTCGATCTCGAACTGGTCGAGCGCTTTGCCGACCGTTTGCGCCACGATCTCGTCGACCGTCTTCGGGCGCGCGTACATTCCGGGAACCGGCGGCAGGATGACCGCGCCGATCTCCGCGAGCTGCGTGAGGATGCGCAAGTGGCCGAGGTGGAGCGGCGTCTCGCGCACCACCAGCACCAGCCGCCGCTTTTCCTTGAGGCAGACGTCGGCGGCGCGCGTCAGCAGGTTCGCGTTGAAGCTGTAGGCGATCGAGGAGGCGGTCTTGATCGAGCACGGGATCACCAGCATCCCCTCGGTCTTGAACGAGCCCGACGAGATGGACGCGGCGAGGTCGCCGTCACGGTGAACCACGTCGGCGAGCGCCTCGACGTCGGCCGCCGTCGCGTCGGTCTCCAGCTCGATCGTTCGGCGCGCCTGCTGCGAGAGGACGAGGTGCGTCTCGACGTCCGGAACCGCCCGGAGCGCGCGCAGCGCCGCGATCGCGTACGCGCTCCCGCTCGCCCCCGACACGCCGACGATGAGCCGTTTTCGTTTCACGGCGCCCTCTGCTCGGTCCGTCACCATGCACCTCATTCCACGCCTCGTCCACAGACTCCGCATCGCGATCCGTGGACGCAGCCGGGGGCCGGGCTCGCCCCGGTCTTGAAGCTTTGAAGGTGCTTCTCGTCGACGAGCGCCGGCTGCCGCACGGCGATGCGATCGGGCCGGCCGCGTTTCTCTCGCGGCTGGTGCGCCGGCGCGTGCTCGGCGAGGGCGAGCGGCGCGCAATCGTGCGGCGGATCGCGGCGACGCACGAGGACCCCGCGCTCGCTCCGCACTTGCGCTCGAGCCACTCGTTCGCCGCGCGCGTCCTCGAGGCGCTCGACCGCGACGCCGTTCCGGCGCCGTTCGAGTCGCTCGCGCAGCACGTGCGCACGCTGATCGCGTACGCCGACGCGCTCGACGTGCGCAGCGCGCTGCGGCACGCCGTCGCCGCCGAGCCGGCGCAGCCCGGCGAGGCGCTCGCCGTCGACGCGGCGCTGCTGACGAACCCGGACGACGCCTTCGCTTGGCGCCGGCTCTTCGGCGAAGCGGGGCTTGCGTTCGAACTCGTCGACCTGGGCGCTCCTGCGCCGCCGCCGCTCGACCTGCGCGCGGTCGACGGCGTCGTCGCGCTCTTGCGCTACGCCGCTTCGCAGCGCGACGCGGACGCACGGCGCGCGCTGCTCGCGCCGCAGAGCGGGGTGCGCCCCGACGACGCGCGCACGCTGCTCGCGGCCGCCGGCGACCGCGCCGACGTGCTCGAGATCATCGGCAAGGGGGCGGTCGCGGAGGCGAACCGCTTCGCGCACGGTCTGGACACGATCACGAACGCGTACAAAGCGCCGGACGCCTCGGCGCAGACGGTGCTGGCGGCGATCGCCGCGTCGTTCCCGATCGGCGATTCTTCGACAGGCTCAGCGCGGGCTGCGCGCGCCGCGCTCGAGCGCATCGCGCGCGACTTCGACGCGGCGCGCGCGTTCGCCGAGCCCTGGGAAGCGCGCGACCTGATCGCGGAGATCGAAGCGGAGCTGAGCGACGCGCCCCCGATCACCGGCGCGCTCGGCGCGCTCGCGCCGGCCGAGCCGGTCGACGACGAGCCGCCCGCGCCGGTGGCGGTGCGCAAGCTCTCGTTCAGCGCGTCCTCGCTGAACGCGTACGCCGAGTGCCGGCGCAAGTGGTGGTTCCGCTACGCCTGCGCCGCCGTCGAAGACCGCGGCTCGTCGGCCTCGTTCTACGGGATCGCGTTCCACGCCGCGCTCGAGGAGTTTCACCAGACGCACGTGCGCTTCGCGGAAGCCGACGCCCCCGCGCTCGCCGCCGTGCTCGACTACGCCGTCGTCACCGCGTTCGACCGCCACCGCACGCGCTTCGACGCCCCGGTCGAGTTCGAGCTGCAGAAACGGCGCGCGCGCCGGACCGCGAAGAAGTATCTGGCTTGGCTGATCGAGCGCGCGCGCCGCGCACCGTTCGAGGTGATCGGGTGCGAGACGCAGGCCGACGTCGAGCTGGGCGGACACCGTTTCGTCGGCTACATCGACCGGCTCGACCGCGACCTGCGCACCGGCACGGTGACGGTCGTCGACTACAAGACCGGCTCGATCGCGACCAGCGCCGCTGAGTATCTCGACGAGGTGCGTGCCTTCCGCGAGTTCCAGCTGCCGTTCTACTACTGGGCGCGCACCGAGAGCGGCGACGTGGTCTCGCGGCTCGCGCTAGTGCCGCTGAAGGACGCGCTGCTCGACGTCGCGCCGGTCGAGCTGGAAGTCGTGACCACGTCGCGCACGCCGCGCGGCTACCCTTCGACGAGCTCGGGACAAGCGACCGGCGAGATCGCGCAGGCGGAGCTGGAGCGCGCGCGCGAGCGGATGATCGCGCTCGCGTCGGAGCTCTCGTCCGGAACGCTGCGCGCGTTTCCGGCGACGGACGATCCCGCGGCGTGCCGCTACTGCGCGTACGCCGCGGCGTGCCGCGAGCGCCCGCTCGCGCTCGAGGAGCGGTTCGGGCGATGACCCCGCGACAAGCGCAAGGCGACAACGCGGGTGACAAAAGTTCGGTAGCCGTGCTCGCGCTGGAGCGCGCGCTCGCGCTGCCCGCCGAGCACGGCCTGCTGGCGTTCACCGGGCCGCCGACCAGCGGCAAGACCGAAGCGCTGGTGCGCCGCTTCGCCGCGCTGGTCGCGGCCGATCCCGCGCTCGCCGATGCGGCGATCGTCACCGCGGCGCGCGAAGACGGCGCGCGCGCGCTCGCGGCGCGGATGAGCGCGGCGAGCGGCGTCGCGGTGCGCGGCGCGGCGCTCGAAGCGCTCGCCTTCGAGCTGTTGCGCGCGCACCCGCTCGAGACGGGGCTGGCGCTCGATCTGGAGCTGGTCGACCCGCTCGACGCCGAAGCGATCTTCGAACGCGCCGCCGCGCCGCTGTTCTCGGCGGAGTGGAGCGACTGGCTCGGCGCCGACGTCGACCCGGAGATCGCCGGACTGCGCACGCCGGCGCGCTTCGCCGCGGCGGCGCTGCGGCTGATCCGCAAGCTGCGCGAGGCCGGGATCGACGACGACGCGTTTCTCGCGACGGCGCTGCGCGGCGCGACGACGTTCTACGCCAACCCGCCGAACCTGGCTTCCCCCGCGCTGCTCTCCGCGACGAAGGACGAGCACCGCGCCTCGCTCGCCATCGGCGCCTCGGAGCTGGATCGCCAGCGCCGCCGCGAGCTCGACCTGGCGAAGATCCTCGCGCGGCTCTACCGCTCGTACGTCGACGAGCTGGTGCGGCGCGGCTGTCTGACGGCGAGCGACGCGCTGGCGGAGGCGACGCGGCTGCTCGAGAACCGGCCGGCGATCGCGCGCGCGCTGCGGCGGCGTTTGCGCGTCGCGTTCGTCGACGACGCGCACGATCTCTCGGCGGCGGCGCTGCGCTTCTTGCGCGGACTGTTCGGCGACGCGCTCGACGGCGTCGCCGTCGCTGGCGACATGGACGCTGCGACGCAGACGTTCGCCGGCGCACGGCCCGAGCGCGTCTTCGGCCGCGCCGCGACGACCGTCGTGCTCGGCGCGCGCACGCTGCACCCGCAGATCGCGGCGCTGATGCGCGCGGTGATCGACGCCGATCCGGCGCGCTCCGTTCCGGCCGGCGAAGCGGTGCGCGTCCTGCGCGCGCAAGATCGCGCGGCCGAAGCCGGCGAGGTCGCCGCGCGCGTCGTCGCGCTGCTGAACTCGGGGACGCCGCCGGGGCGGATCGCGGTGCTGCACCGCACGCTGCGCACGCTGACGACGTTCGAGGACGCGCTGCTCGCGCGCGACGTCCCGCTCGCGCTCGCCGGCGATCCCGCGCTGTTCGAGCGCGCCGACGTCCTCGACGCGCTCGCGCTGCTGTGGACCGCGGTCGATCCGTTCCACCACGTCTGGACCCTGCGCGCGCTGCAGACCCCGATGCTGCGCCTCTCCGACGCGTCGATCGCGGTATTGTGCGGAGAGCCGGCCGATCCGCAGCCCGCGCTCTTCGCGCTGCCGGAGAGCGAAGAGGATCCCGAGCGGCGCTGGGACCGCAAGCGCGACCTGCGGCTCGGAACGAACGTGCTGCACGGCGAGCGCGACGCGGACTTGAGCGCGCTCGCGCGCGAGCGGCTCGACGCGTTCCGCGCGCGGCGCGCGCGCTGGTGCGAGTGGCTGCGCGCGAGCGACGTCGCGACGGCGGCGCGCGCGATCGTCGAAGACGGCGGTTTGCTGCTGCCGCGCCGCGGCGAGACGGCGGCGCGCGGGCGGCTGCGCGCGACGCTGATCGCGCGGCTGATCGCGCTGATCGGCTCGTACGCGGCGCGGCATCCGTTCGACGACTTGGCCGCCGCGCTGGCGTACTGCGAGCGGCTCGCCGCGGCGGAGCGCGGCCCCGAGCTGATCGACGAGCGGGACGACGCGGTCGTCGTCGCGTCGGTCGAGCGCGTGCTGTCACGGCGCTTCGACCACGTCTTCGTCGTCGACGCGCGCGCCGGGTCGTTTCCGCCGTACTACGTCCCGGACGCGTTCTTGTTCAGCCCGACGTACGGGATGATTCCGAAGGAGAGCGCCGGCGACGCGGTCGCGGCGCGCACCGCGAAGTTCACCTGGTACGAGCACCACGCGAAACCGCGCGCCGCCTACGTGCGCGAGCAGCGCCGTCTGTTCGCCGCGGCGCTCGGCCGCGCCGACGTTTCGGTGACCGTGAGCGCGAGCGGCCGCGCGACGCGCGGCGTCGCGGCGCCGGAGCTCGCCAGCGAAGTCTCCGCGCTGCTCAGCATCGCCGGCTGACTGGTACAGCGCGGTAAACTGGGTTACGCGGCGCTACGGCAAGAACGCGTCGGCCGCGATCAGCTCGTCGGGGAATGCGCGCAGCGCCACCGCTTCGCCGTGCTCGTAATTGCGGCTTGTTGCGTAGCCCAGCTCGTGCGGATCGGTATAGACCTCGACCCTCCGGTCGACGCAGTTCACGATCCAGTACTCCGCGATCCCATTGCGCGCGTACGCGCGTAGCTTCCGGCGCCGGTCGTAGGCGAGCGATGTCCACGCGACCTCGACCAGGAGCAAAACGTCTTGCGGTGTCGGATGGCCGTGAAGATAGCGCTCTTCGCGCCGGCGGACGAGCGCAAGATCCGGTTGCGGCTCCGAAACGCCGTCGAGCGCGACCGGGCTTCCGGGTCGAACGGTCGTGCGGCCGGCGAAACGCTGCACCAGCAAGACGTTCAGCTCTCCTGCGACGTCGGCGTGGACCGGACCCTCGGGCGGCATCGCGATCAATAGCCCGTCGAGCAGCTCGACGCGCTCACTTTCACCCAAAATGCCCGCTTCAACCATGCGATGATAATCGTCGACCGTGAGCGGCCGGATCGTCTCTTGCGCTTCCATCTCACTCATCGATTCTGAGCCCTCTGCCGGACCGTCGCGTATCCCGATTGTTGCCGTTTGCGACGTTCTTCGGCGGTCGCCTGCCGAGCCAACCCAACCGAATTTGCATTGCGCCGGCGCATATCTCATCCGGTTTTCATCCGCCGGAAGACGGTGGGCGCGATGATGGCGAAGCAGGGGACGTTCGGAGGATATCGTGCCGGCACCGAAGCTCGACACGTCGACCGACCCGCAGACCGGTTTCCGGCCGCCGGGAACGCTCGACGCCGCCACCGCACTCCAGCCGTACGCGGGCCGTTTCGGACCGCGGCACGCGGCGCATCTGCTGCGCCGCGCCGGGTTCGGCGGCGCGGACGCCGACGTCGCGCGCCTGACCGCGCTCGGGATGGCGGGCGCCGTCGACTCGCTGCTGCACCCGCGCGTCCCGGACGCCGATTTTCCGGTCTATCCCGACCGCGCCGTCCTCTACGACCCGAAGAAGGCGCGGCAGGCGACCCAGCTGTGGTGGCTCGACCGGATGCTGCGCACGAACCGCCCGCTGGTCGAGAAGATGACGCTCTTCTGGCACGGTCACTTCGCGACCGCGCTCGGCAAGGTTCCGCCGCAGTACATGGCCGGGCAGATCAACCTGTTCCGCGAGCAGGGACTGGGCCGTTTCCCGACCCTGCTTTCGTCGGTCACGCGCGATCCCGCGATGCTGATCTGGCTCGACAACCGCGCCAACGCGAAGGCGCACCCGAACGAGAACTACGCGCGCGAGGTGATGGAGCTGTTCGCGCTGGGCCTCGGCAACTACACCGAGGACGACGTCAAGGAAGCCGCGCGCGCGTTCACCGGCTGGGTGGTCGACAAGAACCAGCAAGCCGCGTTCGTTCCGAACCGCCACGACGACGGCGTGAAGACGGTGCTCGGCAACACCGGCGCGTTCAATGCCGACGACGTGATCGCGATCATCGTCGCGCAGCCGGTGCACCAGCGCTTTCTCGCGCACAAGCTGCTCGAGTTCTTCGTCTACAGCGATCCCGAGCCCGAGCTGATCGAGGCCACCGCGCAGACGTACGCGCTCTCGGGCTTCGACGTGGCGAAGACCGTCGGAACGCTGCTGCGCTCGAACGTCTTCTACTCGCCGCGCGCCTACCGCGCGATCCCGAAATCGCCGATCGAGTTCGCGATCGGAACGCTGCGCTACGCCGGCGCGCAAGCGGTGCCGCCGAACTTGCCGTACCAGCTCGCGCGGATGGGACAAGAGCCGCTGAACCCGCCGAGCGTGAAGGGCTGGGACGGCGGCCCGGCGTGGGTCAACACCGCGACGCTCCTGGCGCGCTTCAACTTCGTCAACGCGCTCATCGCGCAGACCGCGCCGGGAAAGAACGGACAGGCCGCCGTCCCCGCGCCGAACGTCGCGCCGGACGAGCTCGTGCGGCGCGTCGGGATGGATCCCTCGCGGATCGCCGCAGCGCTGGTCTCGGGCGTCGTGCAGGACGACGTCACCTCCGAGGTGCGCGCGACGCTGGTCGCCTACCTCAACTCGCAGACGCCGAGCGCGGCGACGCAGAACCCGCTGCCGTTCGGCCCCGAGAACTATCAAGACAAGATCCGCGGCGCGCTCGCGCTGACGCTCAACCTCCCCGTCAACCAGCTCGACTGACGTCAGGATTGCATGCGATGAAACGCAAAAGCTTCGTCACCTCGGCGCTCTCGGTCGCGTTCCTCGGCGGAAACGCGAGCGGCGCGCTGGCGCAGGTCGCGGCGAATTCGCCGTTGCTGCCCTCGTTCGCGAACGGCGTCGATCCGGACAACGCGCTGGTGGTCGTGCAGATGGGCGGCGGCAACGACGGCTTGAACACCGTCGTGCCGTGGAGCGACGATGCGTACCACCGCGTCCGCCCGGCGATCCACGTCGCCGAGACGCAAGTGCTCAAGCTGAACGACCGGATCGGCTTCAACCCCGCGCTCAAAGGGCTGCACGCGCTCTACAAAGACGGCCGCGTCGCGCTGGTGCAGGGCGTCGGCTATCCCAACCCCAACCGCTCGCACTTCGAGGCGACGCAGATTTGGGAGACCGCCTCGCCGGATCGCCCGCAGCAGTACGGCTGGCTCGGGCGCTATCTCGACAAGCGCTTCGCGAACGCCAAGCCGGCCTCGATGTTCGAGGCGGTCTCGCTCGGCGACGTGCTGCCGGCGGCGCTCGTCGCCTCGCACGTCGAGGTGCCGGCGATCGGCGCGCTCAACGCGTTCGGCTACAACACCGGCCGCGATCTGGCTTCGAAGCAGAGCGCCGGCGTGCTGTACGACGGCGCGAAGCCCGGCCAGTCGCCGTACCTGGCGATGATCGCGCAGACCGCGCGCGACGCGTACCACGGCGGCGACACGCTGCGCAAGCAGACCGCCGAGTTCACCAACAAAGCAACGTACGCGAACAACGGCTTCGCGCAGCAGCTCGCGCTGGCGGCGAAGCTGATCGGCTCGACCGCCGGCTCGAAGATCGTATTCGTCTCGCTCGGCTCGTTCGACACCCACGCCGGCCAGCGCGCGCAGCAAGACCGGCTGCTCGGCTATCTCGGTGACGGCCTGGTCTCGTTCTACCAAGACCTCGCCGCGCACGGGCTCGACAAGAAGGTGCTGACGATGACGTTCAGCGAGTTCGGCCGGCGCGTCGCGCAGAACGCCTCGAACGGCACCGATCACGGCACCGCGATGCCGCTGTTCATCGTCGGCGGCGGCGTGAAGGGCGGCATCTACGGCGAGCATCCCTCGCTGACCGACCTCGACCACGGCGACCTGAAGTTCTCGACCGATTTCCGCGCCGTCTACGCGACGGTGATCGAGAAGTGGCTCGGGCGCAACCCGACCGACGTACTGAACGGAACCTACCCCACGCTGGCGTTCGTGTAGCCGATCTCGGCAGGCGCGAAGGGCTGCCCGCGCTCATCGTCGGACGGTGAGGCGTGACCCGCGGCAGTCTCCAGCTCGACGTCATCTCTGCCGACGAGTACGTCCGCACGGTGCTGCCTCAGACCGCAGCGCTGTGGGCCGGTGCGCGTACGTTCGACGAGTACGCCGCCGAGTTTCGCGCGACGGCATCCTCGGCGTGGGGCAAGCGGCGGTTTCGCACGTTGGGGCTGCGCGTCGACGGCACGCTGGTCGCGGCGTGCAAGCGCTACGAGCGCGTGCTGCGCTGCGGCGAACGGACGTACGCCGCAGCCGGCATCGGCGCGGTGTTCACGCCCGAGAAGCTACGCGGGCGCGGCTGCGCGACCGCGCTGATCGCAGCGTTTCTCGACGCCGAGCGCGCCGGCGGTACGGATCTCGTCTACTTGTTCAGCGACGTCCATCCGGTATTTTACGAGAAGCTCGGCTTCGTCGCGCTGCCCTCGCGCACGATCTCGTTGCGCGCGGACAGGCTTTCGTCCGAGCGAGTCGACATCGTGGCGCTCGGCGCCGGTGAGGGCACCGCGATGCGGCGCGTGTTCGCAGCGCTCGACGCGCGCCGGCCGTTTCGGTTCGAACGCACGCCGCTGGACTGGGAGTGGCAGCGGCTGCGCGTTGCCTCGCGCGAGCACGCCGGCCAGCTGGTGCAGCTCGGCGCGCGGCGCGCTCGGGGGCTCGCCGCGTACGTGAGCGGACGGCGCGTCCCGTCCTCCGACGCGTTCGTGCTCGACGAGCTCGCGTACGCGCGCGACGAGGACGCCGCCACGATCCAACCGCTGTTGCGCGCCGCCGCCGGCGACTTGCGCACGGTCCGCGGCTGGCTCCCGCCGGCGGTCGCGCGCGACGCGCTGCCGCGCGGCGCCGTCCGCGCGCGCACGACCGCGATCGCCATGGTCCTCCCGCTCAGCGCGCCCTTTCGCGCAGCGTTTCGAGCCCGAGCGAGCGTGCAGCGGGAAACCGCCGACCCGTGTTGGAGCTCGGATCACGTCTAACGCGCCGCGTCACGCCGCGCGATTACGCCGTCTTCGCCTTTACGGCGTCTTGCTTGCGTAGTCGCGGCCGACGACGATACGGACCGCGTCGTTGTCCTTCGCGCTCCGCTTGGGCGTCGTAAGGACCGCCGCGGCGAAGCCGAGGTCGGCGCGCAGCCGCGCACCCCGCTCCGAGGAGGCCGAGGCGTCTTCGATCTGCGTCGTGTCGTAGCCGTACGAGTCGGCGTCGCCGACCGCATCGATGACGTAGCCGCGGCTGCGCAGCATCTCCGCCACCTGCGTCGCGGCTCCGCGCACGCCGCTCCCGTTCTCGACCACGACGTGAACCGCCGAAGGATTGACGGCGGCGACGCCGCTCGGCAGCGCCTTCGCCGCGGTGTACGGGCCCAGCAAGCCGGCGACGAGCGTCGCGCGCTGCTGCTCGTCCGGGACGACCGTCTCCCCGTCCAGCGTCTGTTTCGTGCCGACGTACCCGATCGTGTCGGCGTGCAGCAGCGAGGCGGTCGGCGTGTCCTTGAACGTCCAGGCCAGCGCCTTGATCTCGTCCGGGCTCAAGTTCGTGTCGACGTCGCGCCGGAACACGTCCACCAGTGCGCCGCCGTGAATCAAGTCGTTCACGCGGTCGCGCTTGAGCTTGTCGAGGAGGATGCGAACGACTTGCTGCTGGCGCTTGGTGCGGCACGGGTCGCTGCACTCGTCGTGCCGGAAACGAACGTACCCTTGCGCCTGCTCGCCGTTCATGTGGACGAGCCCGGGCTTGAAATGAATGTGCAAATGGCCCCAGTTGTCGTCGTAGTTCAGCGTTTCGGTGACCGGGACGTCGATGCCGCCGATCGCGTCGACCAAGTCCTTCATCGCGTTCACGCGCACGACGACGTAGCGGTCGAAGTGCCGGCCGCGCGCGTCGGCCGGCAGCCCGAGAAAGTTGCCGATCACCGCGTCGGCAAGCTTCACGCCGCCTTCCGAGTACGCGGCGTTGATCTTCGTCTCGCGGCCGTTGACCGTCGCGTCGGTGTCGCGCAGGACCGATACCAAACGCGCCTGCTTCGCCGCGAAGTCGAGCCCGGCGGCCATGATGGTGTCGCTGCGCGCGTGCGAGGAAAACGGCTGGTCGTGAACGTCGTAGTCGTAGTCGATGCCGAGCAGCAGCAGGTAGACGCGGTCCTTGTGAAACGCCTCCTGCGCCGTCGGAACGCGCACGATCTGCTGCACGATCGCCTCGGGCAGCGTCTCGTGGCGCTGCACCATCCGGTCGGCCACGACTCCCATGAAAATGCCGACCGCGACCAACAGCGAAGCGAGCCCGTACGTCAGCAGCCCGCGCCGCGAACGCTGCGGCGGCGCGGCGCTATTTCGCTCGTTCATCGGCCACCTCACCGAAAAGGAATGCCAGACGAGGATCGTGCGCCGGCGGCTCGCGCCGCACGTGAAAATGTTGCACCTCGGTCAGCCGCCACGGCCGCCGGCTCGTGTCCGCCCGCGCCGTCAGCTCCATCCCGGCGCGAAAGTACTTCAGCAAGCGCGGCGGCACCAGACACGTCTCGACACCCGGTGACGTCGTCTCGAGCATCCCGTGTCGCAGCACGATCGTTCCGTGCGCGCGGTCGACCGACACGACGCGTCCGGCGATCGTCACGAGATAACCCTGCCGCTCCGCAGCGGCGGGGGCGGCGCACAGCAACCCGCCCGCCGTCAGAACCGCCACGACCCGCCGAATGGCGTTCACGCGCCTCATAGCTCAGCCGTAGGTTCGCCTCGAATGCTGGTACGAACCTGGGCCCCTCGCCGCGATCCCGCTCAGAACAGCCGCAGCTCGCGGGCTTCTTCGTCGGTCAGCGAGGCGACGCGGGTGCCGAGGAGGCGGATCGGCACGTCGTACATGCCGGCGCGCTGCCAGCACCACACCGCGGCGTCGTGGATCGCGTCGGCGTCGTTGGTCGCGACGACGAGCGAGGTTTGGCGGCCGGTGACGGTGTGGTCCGCGCGCTTGATCTTCACGCCGACGGTCGAGGCGCGCAGCTGCCTCACCTGCAGATCGCGGGCGAGCTCGTCGGCCTGCGCGCGCAGCAGCGCGAGGATGCGCGACTCGTCGCGCTCGTCGTACTCGAACGTCTCTTCGGTGGAGATCGACTTGCGCTCGCGCGATGAATCGACCTCGCGCTCGTCGATCCCGCGCGCAAGGTCGCGGTAGAACAGCCCGCCGCGCCCGAACAGCTCGTACAAGCGCGCGTCGTCGAGCGCGGCGACCTGGCCGATCGTGCGGATCCCCGCCGCTTCGAGCCGCGGCTGCGTCTTCGGCCCGATGCCCCACAACCGTCCGACCGGCAATGGCGCGAGGTACTCCGCTTCCGTGCCGGGCGGCACGATCGTCAACCCGTCCGGCTTGTTCGCATCGCTCGCAATTTTCGCGACCATCTTTCCCGTCGCGACCCCGGCGCTCACCGTCAATCCGACTTCGTCGCGCACGCGCGCGCGAACGCGCTGCGCGAAGGCGACCGCCGCCTCCAGATCGTCGCCGGGCACGTCGCAGAACGCTTCGTCGAGCGAGAGTCCTTCGACCGCGCGCGCGCCGTCCTCGAAGATCGCGAAGACGCGTTCCGACGTTTCCCGGTAGGCGGCGAAGTTCGGCGGCACGACGGTAAGCTGCGGGCACAGCTCCAGCGCGCGGTACAGCGGCATCGCGGAACGCACGCCGAACGGCCGCGCTTCGTACGACGCGGTCAGCACCACCGCTCGCCGCGAGCTGCCGGAGACCGCGAGCGGCACGCCGCGCAGCGAAGGATCGTCGCGCTGCGCGACCGACGCATAAAAGGCGTCAAGGTCAAAATGAACGATCATCGCAGCGCCGCGCGATCAGCCTTCGGAGGAAGACTCCTCGGCCTCGACGATCGCGTCGATCTCCGCGGCGTCGCTGTCGGCGACCGAGACGGCGACGCGCCCGTCAGGGGTCGAGCGCACGACCTCGACGCCGATCTCGCGCTCGCGGCCGTCGAGCCCGGTGATCGCGACCCGCAGCCGCGTCCCCTCCGGCGACTGCTCCTGCGCGACCAGCAGCATCCCGCGCCGCGAGACGTTTTCGGTCGTGCCGTGCTTCGGCGCGCCGTCGGGACCGCGGTAGACGACCGGCAGCCGGATCGCGACCCGCTTGGCGTGGCGGCGTTCGGGCTGTTCACTCATGCCAACGATCCCTCCAGCACGGTTCGAAGCGTACCGATGTTCCGCGCGTCGTCCTCTTCCTCACCCGGCGTCTCGAGGATCGCGATCTTTCCTTGGACTCCCGGATGCGCGACGATCGCCCGGAAACCCTCGATCCCGATCCGGCCTTCCCCGATGTGCCAGTGCCGGTCGCGGTGGCCGCCCAGCTCGATCTGCGTGTCGTTGAAGTGGAACATCACCACGCGGTCCAGCCCCAATTCGCGTTCGACGAGCTCGAAGAACCGCTCGACGCCGTCCTTGGTGTCGATCGCGTAGCCGGCCGCCCAAGTGTGAGCCGTGTCCAGGCAGACGCGCAGGTTGGGGTGCCCGACGGCGCGCACGAACCCGCCCAGCTCCTCGATCGTCCCGCCGCAGAGCTGGCCCGCCCCGGCGCTGTTCTCCATCACCAAGTGAACGCCGGGATCGATCCCGTCCAGCGCCGCCTCGAGCGCGGCGACCACCGTGGCGAAACCGTCCTTGCGGTCGCGCGTGCCGTACGAGCCCAAATGCGTGTTGACGTACGCGAGCTCGCCGGCCGCGGCGACCTTCAAGTCGTTCTTCAGCAGCTTCAGCGAGCTGGCGACGATCTTCTTGTCGTCGCTGGCGAGGTTGATCAGATACGAGGTGTGGATCGCGGCCGGCGCGATGCCGGCCGCCTGGCGCGCCGCGGCGAAGCGCTGCAGCGCCGGCGTGTCGATCGCGCCGACGCGGTAGGTCTTCGGTTGCCCGCGAAGATCTGCATCGTCGTGCAGCCCAGGCGCTGCGCGTACGCGAGCGCCGCGTCGTAGCCGTTCGCAACGCGGATGTGCGAACCGATTTTCACGTGCTAACGGCGGCGGCCGAAGTTGAACTGGCGGGCGCGCATCCCGGCCGGCATGAAGCTCTTCGCCCGCGGCGAGGCCATCGCGCGCGAGGGGTTCTTCTCGAACGTCGTCCCGGTCAGCAGCACGGCGTCGGAAGGGCGTTCGCGCCGCCCGACGCGGCCGATCAGCTGCTCGATCTCCGACTCGCCGAACGCGTCGGAGTCGGTGATGACGATCAAGTCCGCCGCCGGGATGTCGATCCCGCTGCCGATCAGGTTCGTGGCGGCGAGCACCGCCGGCGACTTGCTGCGGAAGCTGTTCATCATCGCGATCCGCGTCCCGACGTCGTTGACCTTCACGCCCTTGCGGCGGTAGCGCCGGCTCTGCTCGCTGGTGTCCGCCATGTCGCCGCGCAGCTGCTCGACGTCGATGTCGTAGGTCTGCTCCAAACGCTCCGCCAAGCGCGGCACGTCGCCGCGCGTGCGGCCGATGACGAAGATGCGGGAGCCGCGCGCGAGATGCTCGCGAATCAGCGTGTCGGCGCGCGAGAGCTGCTCGGCCGGCGGCTCGCCCCACACGCCTTCCACCTTGTGGACTTTGGTCGGCAGGACGTCGAACGGCATCTTCTTCATCGACACGACGTTGTCGAGCGCGCCGATCCGCTCCAGGAAGCGCCGCAGCTCGTCGGGCGTCGCCGAGGCGAAGAGCATCGGGCAGTCGAGGTCTTCGAGCAGCCGCAGGTGCTCGCGCTCGTCGAACGCGTTGACGTCGTCGATCACCAGCAGATCGCTCTTGTCGATGATCTCCCAGTGGCGGTCGATCGTCAGCATCATCGCCGAGCCGACCACCACGTGAATCGAGCCGTTCTCGATCCCCGCTTCGACGGCACGGCGCTCGGCCGGCGCGGCGCCGCCGTGAATCTGGCCGACGCCGATCCCAGTCCCTTGGAGGCGTTCGGTGAAGTAGGTGACGTGCTGGCGGATCAGGTCGCGCGTCGGCGCGAGGATCACCACGTAGCCGCCGGTCGCCAAGATCGTGTCGACCGCGACGCGCAGCATCACTTCGGTCTTGCCCGAGCCGGTCGGCGCCTTGAGCAGAAACTCGAAGGTGCCGTCGTCGAGCGCGGCGGTGATGGTTTCGACCGCTTTCTTTTGGTCGGCGGTGAGGGCGAACTGCTCGCCCGGCTGGATCAGTTCATGGGTCAGCGCGACGCGCTGGCAGTTGTGGTCGATCGTCGCCCACACGTCGGCGGGGACGAGACTCGTTGCGGCTAGACCGCTGATGGTTGTGGCTCCGTTTCTGGTTCGACGGTCGTCTCGACCGGCGGATTGTGCTGTTCGTCCGTCTCGGACTCTTCGTATTCACCGGCTTGGACCGCCGCCGAAGGCTCGAAAGTTGCCGCCGCGCTCGCCACCGTGGGGACCGGGAAGGCGAGCTCCAGCGGGACGCCTGCTTCGACGTCGATCTGCGGCAGCTCGTCGAGCGAGTTCAATCCGAAGGACTCCAGGAACTCGGGGGTCGTCTTGTAGAGCAGCGGCCGCCCGGGGGTCTCCCGGCGCCCGGACTCGGCGATGAAGCGCCGGTCGAGCAGGGTGGCGATCACCGAGTCGGCGCTGACGCCGCGCACGTCCTCGATCTCGCCTTTGGTGCAGGGCTGCGTGTAGGCGACGATCGCGAGCGTCTCCAGCGCGGCCGGCGAGAGGTTGGACTTCGGCGGCAGCAAGTACGCCTCGACGGCCTCGCGCGCCGCCGGGGCGCTGGCAAAGCGGTAGCCGCCCCCGGCGAACCGCACCACGATCCCGCGGTGGGCGAACTCCTCTTCGATCTTGGAGACCGCCAGCGCGACGGCGGACTCTTCGGCCCCCGTCAACTTGGCGAGCTGCTTGATCGAGAGCGCTTCGGAGGCGACGAACAGCAGCGCTTCGAGGTCGCGCTGCAGCTTGCCGGTGTCGACCAGCTCAGGCTGCATGGTTCTCCTCGAACGGCGGGAGCAGCTCGATGTCCTCGAACGCCTCGGCCTGCGCGACGCGAACGCGCCCGCGCCGGACCAGCTCCAGGACGGCCAGGAAGGTGACGATGATCGCGAGCCGGTCGAGCCCCGCGCAGAGCCCGAAGAACGAGGCCCGGCCCGCGCGGCGGACCGCCCGCGCGACCAGGTCCATCTGCTCGTTCAGCGAGACCCGCTCGCGCACGATCGTGCGCTTCTCGGGCTTGGCGGCGCGCAGTGCCGCGGCGAGCGCGCCGGCCAGCTTCCCCGCGTCGATCCGGTAGCGCTGAACCAGCTCGGCCGTCGGGTCGCCGCCGTCCGGGCGCAGGTAGTACGCCGAGGCCTCGGCGGCGCGCGCGCGCAGGTCCTGGCCGACGTCGCGGTACTTCGAGTACGCGATCAGGCGCTCGCGCAGCCGCGCCTCGATCGCCTCGGCCGACTCCTCGCCCTCGCCGGCGAGCTCGATCGGGATCGGCGGGAGCAGCGCCTTCGACTTCAGGAAGACGAGCGTCGCGGCGACGACGAGGTAGTCGGCCGCGAGCTCGACGTCGAGCGCTTCCATCGCGTGGATGTAGGCCAGGTACTGGTCCGCGACGGTCGCCAGCGGCACCGTTGCGATGTCGAGCTGGCGCTCTTTGACGAGGTTGAGCAGCAGGTCGAGGGGACCGTCGAACACGTCGACGGAGACGCGCAAAGCGCGCTCGTCCAAGGCAGCGGTTTCAGTCATCGTGGGTTCGCGTCCCGCGAACCCTTCGCGGTCCTCGCTTCGCTCCGGTCCGCCCATGCCGTCGACCCTATGCGCTGGTTTCTCCCACGGACTGGGCTGCGGTGACGGTCTCGGGCTCGAAGATGCTGCCGCCCTGTTGCTCCAGCCACTCCAGGCCCAAGTCGACCAGGCGCTTCTCGTTGACGTACTTCAGGGCTTTCTTGGCGGCCTTGATCTCGAACCAGCGGGCCTCGTCGACCTCGTGGTCGTGGTTGGCGGTGTCGCCCGAGAGATAGCGCATCAGGTAAAAGTGGACCGACTTCTTGTGTTTGGTGCGGTTCAGGTAGAACCAGTACGAGATGTCTGACAGCTTGGACAGGATCTCGGCCCAGCAGCCGGTCTCCTCGCGAACCTCGCGCAGCGCGGCCTGCTCGTGCGTCTCCCGCGGCTCGACGTGGCCCTTCGGCAGCGACCAAACGCGAGGCTCGCCGCGCCCGATGAGGAGCGCCTCCAAAGAGTTTCCGTTCCGCCGGAGCACCAGCCCGCCGGCGGAGACCTCGTACTTGATCCGCATCACGATTCCCGAGAGACAGATCCAGCCCGATGTTCCGGGCCGGCTTTCTCTCAGTATAGCGCGCGGTCCCAAGAAGAACCGAGCGCCGGAGGGCTCAGTTCGGGCTACGGCAGCTGGATGACGCGCGCCGGCGTCCGGTACCAGATCAAGCCCGGGTTGAGGTCGACGATCCCGAGCCCGGGATCGCCGGCGGCGATGGCGGAGCTACCGGTTCCGGTCGCCACCGACGGGGGTGTGAAGGCCGGCGCCGCCGGCGGGACGGCGTCCGGTGAGCGCAACGGCCCGAAGCAGGTCGCGCAGCGGCGCGGCGGCGCGGCAACGGCGTACGTCAGCGGCTCCGGCGAGACGTCGGCTCGGCTCGCCGCCGGCCGGCTCTCCGGGAGCCGACGCGCGGGCGCGGCGGCCGAGCCCTGAACCGGCGCGACGAACGCGACGACCGCCGGTTGCTTGGCCTTCGCCCTGGACGGGCTTTCAGCCGGGACGGCGGCACCGACGACGGCGCGAGTCGCATCGGAGACGCGATGGGCCGGCGCCGCGGCGGCGCTCGGAGCCGCGGTGGCTGCCGCTGCAGCCGGCAGTGCGGCCTTGGCCGCGGCAGGCTGCTCGACGAACGAGATCACGCGCGGCGGTGCGAAGCGGCGGGCGTGCGCGCCCTGGTGAAGCGGGCGGTGAACGGCCGCGTGCGCGATGACGAAGACGTGCGCGGCGACCGGCCGGACGTGGGCGATCACCGGTTGCGGGCCGGTGCCCGGCACGACGACGATTGCCGCGCCCAGCACCGCGAGCGCGAGTGCGGTGAACGCGCCGAGCGCGGCCGCGCGCACGACCGGCGCGCCGGCGGTGACCGGCCGGAGCAGCCGTTCGACTCGGATCGCGACGTGCGAGCGCCGGCCCCACAGGCCGGGCGCGACCGCATCGGTGCCGCGCGCGGTCGCCAGCCGCAGCAGGCAGGCCGCGTAGCGGCGAGCGCCGCCGGCGCCGACGGCGCGCTCGTCGCTGGCCAGCTCGCGCTCGAGGTCGAGCGCGCGCGAGAGAACCCAGAGCCCGGGCATCCACCAGCCGGCGCGCAAGACGGCACTCTGGAGCGCCTTGGCCCAGTCGTCGCGGCGGGCGAGGTGCGCGCATTCGTGCGCGAGGACGGCTTCCCACTCGCTGGCGTCGACCCGGTCACGGAACCCGTCGGGCAGGACGACGGCGGGGTGCAGGTAGCCGATCGCGGTCGGCGTCGCGACGGTCCGCGAGGTGCCGATGCGGGCGCGGCGCACCGCCACCGAGCCGAGCGGGAGCGCGCCGCGCTTCACCCGGCGCAGCCGCACCACGTCGAGCCCCAGCACGAACAGCAGCCCGGCCGCGATCAGCCCGACCAGCAGCACCGCCGGCAGCGCTGCGAGGGAAAGGACGCCGGCCGCGGCGGCCTGGCCGCCCGAGGGCGCCGCCGCGCGAAGCCGGGCGGCGGCGAACGCCAGCGGCCCGACGGCGGCGGCGATCGAGAACGCTGCCGCGAGGACGCGGTAGCGGGTCGCGGCGAGCCGGAACGGCCGGGCGGCGAACAACCCGCCGGCGGCGATGGGGACGCTGGCGGCGAGGGCGGCGAGCCCGGCGAGCGCCGCAGCCGATGCGTTCAGGCTTCGGCCTCGAGCAGCGTGCGCAGCCGCCGCTCCTCGTCCGGACTGAGCCGCTCGCAGTCGAGCAGGTTGAGCATCAGCGCGCGCGGCGAGCCGTTGAAGAACGTCGCCAGGACGTTCTCGACGACGGTGCGGCGGGCGGCGTCGCGCTCGACGCGCGGCTTGTAGACGTTCGCCTTCCCGCGGGTCGTGTGCTTGACGTACCCCTTGCGCTCGAGGATCGTCAGCGTCGAGAGGACGGTCGTGTACGCGATGGGGCGGTCTTCGAGCCGCGCGTGCACGTCGGAGACCGTGGCGTTGCCGAGGTCCCACAAGATGTCCATGAGGCGGTACTCGGCCTCGGTAAGAGTCGGCGTCGGGCGCCTAGCCATGTCCGGGTAATACGACGCCTGCTCCGCATTCTCCGCGAGGAGAACGGTGAAATTTCGTCACGCCGTCCGGACCGGCCGGGGCTCCGCGAGCCAGGCGTCGACGCGGCGCTCCAGGACGTCGAGCGGGAGCGAGCCCGCGCCCAGGACGACGCCGTGGAAGTCGCGCAGGTCGAAGCGCGCGCCGAGCCGCCGGCGCGCGCGCTCGCGCAGCTCCAACAGCTTCAGCTGGCCGATCTTGTACGCGAGCGCCTGACCGGGATCGGTGACGTAGCGGTCGATCTCGTTGACGACGTCGAGCTTGGTCTTCGCGGCGTTGTCGAGAAAATACGCGATCGCGCGGTCGCGCGACCAGCCGAACGCGTGCATTCCGGTGTCGACCACGAGCCGCACCGCGCGCCACATCTCGTAGCTGAGCGCGCCCAGCTTCGCCTTCGGATCGTCGTACAAGCCGAACGCGTCGCCGAGCGACTCGGCGTACAAACCCCAGCCTTCGGAGTAACCGACGTAGTACGCCGCGCGGCGAAACTCCGGCAGCGCGCCGAGCTCGGCGGCGAGCGCGAACTGCAAGTGGTGTCCCGGCACGGCTTCGTGCAGCGTCAGCACCGGCATCTCGTAGATCGGCCGCTGGTCGGGGCGGTACAGGTTCACGTTGTACATCCCGGCGCGCGTGCCGTCGAGCGCGCCCGGCTGGTAGTACGCGGTCGTCGCGTCGGGCGCGATCGCGGCCGGGATCGGCGTGACGCCGTACGGCATCCGCGGCAGCACGTGGAAGAACCGCACCAGCTCCGGATCGATGCGCTTGGCGAGCGCGCGGTATGCCAGCAGCAGCTCGTCGGCGTTCTGGTGGTAGTTCTTCGGATCGGCGCGCATCGCCGCGAAGACCGCTTGCAGCGAGCCGGAGTAGCCGGTGCGCGGCGCGACCGCTTCCATCTCGCCGCGGATGCGCGCGACCTCGCGCAGCCCGAGCTCGTGGATCGCGCGCGGCGCCAGCGCCGTCGTGGTGTTGACGCGCGTGAGGTACGCGTAGATCGCTTCGCCGTTCGGAACGCGCGCGAGCCCGACCTCGCTCGGCGCCGCCGGCAGATACGCGTCGGTGAAAAACGCGCGCAGCCGGCGCAGCGCCGGAATCACGCCGTGTGCAATCGACGCGCGCACGCGCTGGCGCAAGCTCGCCGCCGAGGCGGCCGGCACGCTCGCCGGAACGCGCGCGAACGGCGCGAAGAACGGGTGCTGCTCCGGCGCGACGAGCTGGCGGTCGATTTGCGCCGGGACGCGTTCCATCACCACGCGCGGCCACAGCATCCGGCGCGCGATCGCCTCGCGCAGCACGCCGACCGTCGCGTCGACCTTGTGCGGCCAGGCGTCGACGCGCGCCGCCCACGCTTCGTAGTCGTGCGCGGTCGCGAACGGCAAGCTGTCGACCAGGGCGACGTCGGTCTGCACGCCGCCGCGCTGGTTGAGCGCGAACAGGTACGTCTTGAGCTCGTAGCCTTGAACGCCGTCGCGCAACTGCTCGGCGTACAGCTCGAGGTTGGTGCGGCCCGTCTCCGAGAGGCGCGCCCGGTCGAAGCGCGCGAGCCGCGCGAGAACGCCGCGCTGGTGCTCGGCCTCCGCGGCGGCGGCCGCTTCGGACGGGTCGTCCCAGCGGTCGTCGCCCGAGCGGTCGCCTTCGAGCGACGCCGTTTCGGGATGACGGCGGTAGAAGTCGCGCCGGTCCTCGGCCAGCAGCTGGTTCAGCTCCGCGTCGGCAGCCGTGCCGGCGGCAGCGTCGGCCGCGACGACGGTCGCTCCCTCGGAAAGCGCGAGCGCCCTACACGAGAGCGACGCGCTCTTGAGCAAGTCGGCACGGTTCATGCCGCGCACTTCCCGAGGTGCGGCGGCGCGCCTTCGTGGAAAGAAGCGGCGTGCACGCTCTCGCCTCTTCCGTCGCTCTCATGGTCGCGCTGGCCGCCGCGCCGACGCCGACGCCGTTCCCGCTCGGAACGCTGGAGCCGTTCGCCGCGCCCGGCTCGACCGCGCCGCCGCTGCCGAACATCGGCCGCGTCCGCTCGGCAACGCCCGCCTGCGCGGCAATGCGCGACCTGATCATCCCCTCGTTCGCCGCCGCGCGGCGTTCCGACGTCACGTTCGAGCAGACGCGCAAGCGGCTGCCGGACTACGCCGAGCTCGTCTCCGACCCGCTGCACCGGGCCGACATCTACCGCGAGTCCGCGCTGGCGCGGATCGACGGCGACGCGACGAAGCTGATGGAGGAAGCGCAAACCATCAGCAAGGCCTTGGGCGATCCGCGCTTCCGCAACACCGGCGATGCCGACGTGGTCGCCGAGAAGCGCGCGCTCGAGGAGCTCTACGAAGCGGTCGCCAGCCGCGCGTACACCTTGAACGAGTTCGTCATGCGGCAGCGCGTCGCGATCGCGAAGAACGGGATCGACACCTCGACCTCGGCGTTCGGCGGGAACAGCCGCATCCCGCAGATGCAAGCGACGGCGCAGCCGCTCCCCGCGCTGACCGCGCCGCCCGGGATGCCGGTGCTGCTCGGCAACAACCTGAGCGACAAGCAAGTGATGAACCAGTGGAGCGGCGACATGTCGAACGTCGTGCGCTACTACGAGAACCAGTCCGCGAAAACGTTCCTCCCGATCGCCCAGCGCTGCCGCGGCTGACCGCTCAGGGCGTTTGCGGCGGCCGCCATCGTAAATCGGGCTGGCGGGCGGCGCGGGTCTCGTCGATGCGGCCGACCGCGGTGTTGACCGGCGTTTCGAGGATCTTTTCGGGGTCGGCCTTGGCGGTGGTGACGATCTCGCGCAGCGCGGCGATGAACTCGTCGAGCGTCTCCTTCGATTCCGTCTCGGTCGGCTCGATCATCAGGCATTCCGGGACGATCAGCGGGAAGTAGACCGTCGGCGCGTGGTAGCCGCGGTCGAGCAGCGCCTTCCCGACGTCGAGCGCGCGCACACCGGTCTCGCGCTTGAGCGTCTGCGCCGAGGCGACGAACTCGTGGCGGTTGATCTCGTCGTACGGAACGTCGATCACGTCGCGAATCGAAGCGCGGATGTAGTTCGCGTTCAGGACCGCGAGCTTGGAGACTTGTTCGAGGCCGTCGGCGCCGTTGGCGTACGTGTAGGCGAGCGCGCGCACCATGTGGGCGAAGTTCGACCAGAACGAGCGCATCGTCCCGATCGCGTCGGGGCGGTCGAAGTCGAGCGCGAAGGTGAGCTCGGCGGTTTCGCGCCAGCCGCTCGCGTCGACGTCTTTGCCGTCGGCGTCGTGCGCGCGCACCACCGGGTTCGGCAGAAACCGCACGAGATGTTCCGCGACGCCGACCGGGCCGGCGCCCGCGCCGCCGCCGCCGTGCGGGATGGTGAACGTCTTGTGCAGGTTGAGGTGCATGAGGTCGAACCCCATGTCGCCCGGCCGCGTGTTCCCCATCAGCGCGTTCGCGTTCGCGCCGTCGTAGTACATCAAGCCCCCGGCTGCGTGCACGACGTCGGAGACTTCGTGGATGCGCGGCTCGAAGAGCCCGAGCGTGTTCGGGTTCGTCATCATGCAGACCGCGGTGTCGGGCCCGACGACCTTGCGCATCTCCGCGGGATCGACGCGGCCCTGCGCGTCCGACTTGAGCGAGAGCACCTTGAAGCCGACCATCGCGGCGGAAGCGGGATTGGTGCCGTGCGCGGTGTCCGGGACGACGACGACGTTGCGCTGCGGCTCGCCCTTGGCCTTGAAGTAGGCCTTGGCGATCAGCAGCGCGGCCAGCTCGGCGTGCGCGCCCGCTGCGGGGTTCAACGAGAACGCCGCCATCCCGAAGAGCGAGCTGAGCGCGCGCTCGAGCTCCCACATGATCGCGAGCGCGCCTTGCGCGGCGTGGTCGGGCGCGAACGGGTGCAGGTCGCGCAGCGCCGGCAAATTCGCCATCGCGTCGTTGACCCGCGGGTTGTACTTCATCGTGCACGAGCCGAGCGGATAGAACGCCGTGTCGATCCCGAACGTCTTCTGCGAGAGCCGGGTGAAGTGGCGCACGACGTCGAGCTCGCTGTTGTCGGGAAGCGGAAGCTCCTCGCGCAGCGCGTCCTTCGGCAGCAGCTCCTCGAGCGGCGGGCCTTCGGGCAAATAGCAGTTTGCGCGGCCGTCCCGGCCGGTCTCGAAGATCAGCGGGGTGTCAAACGCGGGCAGCGGCACGGACGGGAATCTCCGAAAGGGCGGTGACGAGGCGGTCGACGTCGTCGCTCGTGGTGAGCTCGGTCGCGGTCACGAGGATGCAGTCGTCGAGCTCGGGGTAGAAGCGCCCGAGATCGATCCCGCCGAGGATATTCTTCTCTTCCAGCGCCTGTAGCACGTCGCGCGCGCGGCCCGGGACGCGCACGGCGACTTCGTTGAAGACCGGGCCGTCGAAACGGGCCGAAAAGCCGTCGAGCGAGGTGACTTTCTCGCGCAGCTCGCTCGTGCGCGCGAGGTTGAGCGCGGCGCAGTCGCGCAAGCCGGTCTTGCCCATCGCGGCGAGGTAGACCGTCGCGCACAGCGCGCAGTGCGCCTGGTTCGTGCAGATGTTCGAGGTTGCTTTCTCGCGCCGGATGTGCTGCTCGCGCGCCTGCAGCGTGAGCACGTACGCCGTTTTGCCGTTCACGTCGACCGACTTGCCGGCGAGCCGGCCGGGGATGCGGCGCAGGTGCTCGTTCGTCGCGGCGATGAAGCCGACGTGCGGTCCGCCGTAGGCGATCGCGTTGCCGAACGACTGGGCTTCGCCGGCGCAGATCTCCGCGCCCCACGACGCCGGCGCCGCCAGCGCGGCCAGCGACATCGCTTCGGCGACGACGCCGATCACGACCGTTTTCGTCGCCTTGACCTTCTCGGCGGCGCCGCGCGGCAGCGCGTCGATCGTGCCGAAGAAGTTCGGCGACTGCACGACGAGCGCGGCGTAGCGTCCGCCGGCGAGCGCGGCGTCGAGCGAGGAGAGATCGGTGCGCCCGTCCGCGCCGTACGGCAGCTCGTCGACGGCGAGCTCGAGCCCTTCGGCGTACGTGCGCAGCACGGCGCGGTAGTTCGGATGAACCGCGCTCGAGACGAGGACCGCTTTGCGGCCGGTCGCGTTCACCGCCATGATCGCCGCTTCCGCGAGCGCGGTCGCGCCGTCGTAGACCGACGCGTTGGCGACGTCGAGGCCGGTCAGCAGCGCGATGTAGGTCTGCCACTCGTAGATCGCCTGCAGATAGCCCTGCGAGACCTCAGCCTGGTAGGGCGTGTACGAGGTGAGGAACTCGCCGCGCATCGCGATCGCCCCGACGACCGGCGGGACGTAGTGCCGGTACGCACCCGCGCCGAGGAACGAGGTGTACGCGCCGGCGGTCGTGCGCTCGGCGTGGCGGCGGAAGCGTTCGGCGATCTCGATCTCGCTGAGCCGAGGCGTGACCTCGACGGGGGCGCGCAGCGCGACGGCGTCGGGCACGCGGACGAGATCGTCCAGCGAGTCGACGCCGATCACGCGCAGCATCGCCTCGATATCTTGGGCGGTATGCGGGGTGTACACGTGTTCTCCGGGCTTGGGACTAGCGCACGGTGGTTAGACCCCGCCCGCCCCAGGTCCGTTTTCGGCCGCTACGACTCGGCGATCAGCTGCTCGTACTGCTCGGGCGTCAAGAGGTTGCCGGTCTGGCTCACGTCGGCCAGCTTGACCTTGAAGAACCAGCCCTCGCCGTACGGGTCGCTGTTGACCAGCGCGGGGTCGTTGTCGAGACCGTCGTTGATCCCGACCACCTCGCCGCCGACCGGTGTGAAGATGTCGGAGACGGCTTTGACCGACTCGACGACACCGATGCTGCCGAACTGCGTCAAGTCGGCGCCGACGCGCGGCAGCTCGACGTAGACGATGTCGCCGAGCGAGGACTGCGCGTAGTCGGTGATCCCGACCGTCGCGACGTCGCCGTCGAGCTTCACCCACTCGTGTTCCTTGCTGTAAAGCAGACCTGCCGGTACTCCGTTCGCCATGGGAGCACATGGTAGTGCCCCGGGCAGCGGGAGTCCTCCGCAGCGTCAGGTCTTCGGACGTTTGTAGAACGGAAGCGGCGTGACGGCGGCAGCGTGGCGCGTCCCGCGAATCTCGATCTCGAGCCGCGTCCCGTCGGGCGCCGCCGATGCCTCGACCAGCGCGGTGCCGATGCTTTTCGCGACCGATGGTCCGAACGAACCGCTGCGCACCTCGCCGACACGCACGCCGCCGGCGAACACCGGATAGCCCGCGCGCGCCGGCACGCGCCCGTCCATCGCGAACCCGACGATGCGCGCATACTCGCCGGCGTCTTTTTGCGCGAGCAAGGCCTCGCGGCCGGTGAACTGCGGCTTGTCGAACTTGATCGCCCACGACAAGCCGGCTTGCACCGGCGTGATCTCTTCGGTGAGCTCGTGGCCGTAGAGCGGCATCCCCGCTTCGAGCCGCAGCACGTCGCGCGCGCCCAGCCCGCACGGCTCGAGCCCGCGCGCGCGATTGTCGGCGAGCAGCAGGTCCCACACGCCGGTCGCTTCTTCCGACGACAGGAACAGCTCGAAGCCGTCTTCGCCGGTGTAGCCGGTACGCGCGAGGACGATCGGATCGCGCGTCCCTTTGACCCGTGTCTCGGCGCACGAGTAGTACTTGATCGGCGCGAGCTCTGCTTCGACGTACGGTTGCAGCCACTCGACGGAGCGCGGGCCTTGGACCGCGATCAGCGCGCGCGCGCCGTGCAGGTTCGTCAGTTCGACGCCGGGCGCGGCGTTGGCGCTGACGTGGGCCCACATCTTGTCGGCGTTGCCGGCGTTGACGACCAGCAGCCAGCGGTTCTCCTCGAGCCGGTAGAAGATGACGTCGTCGTGCGCGCCGCCGCGCTCGTTGGTAAAGACGTTGTAGCGCGCCTGGCCGGGCTTCATGTTGGCGACCTTGTTGATGGTCAGCCCCTCCGCCCACGGCCCGACGTCCGCTCCGCGCAGCTCGAACTGTCCCATGTGGGAGAGGTCGAACAGACCGGCGCGCTTGCGCACCGCGTCGTGCTCCTTGAGGATGCTCGAGTACTGCACGGGCATCTCGAACCCGCCGAACGGCACCATTCGAGCGCCGAGCGCCAGGTGGGTCTCGTGCAGGGCGGTGCGGCGCAACGCACCGGAAGCGTCGACGGTCATGCCGCGAGCCTGCGCTGCCCGAGGCGGCGGGTCCTTCGCCTCAGGAAAAGACCTCGCCCGCTTTCGCCAGCTCGCGGCGCAGGTAGAGCGGAAGCGCGAACAGCCGCCGGTGCGTTTCGGCGTCGTAGAAGAAGTTCTCGCAGTGCAGATTTTTCACGTACGCGTCGATCCGGTCGGCCGCGGTCGCAGCCACGTCGACGTCATCGCTGCAGGCGAGGAACGCCCAGTCGTTGTCGAACGCCGGCACGTGGGTGTAAAAGCTTCGCACATATTTAAAGTGTGTGCGCAGCGAACGGGCCATCTTCGCGTGGAGCGCCATGTTGCAGAAGCCGGCGGTCGACGCTTGCAGCACGTAGACGCCGCCGGGTGCGAGGCGGGCCTTGATGTCGCGGAAGACGTCGCCGTTGAAGAGTGGGAACGACGGTGAGTCCGGCAGCGGCTCCGTCAGGTCGCTGATCACCACGCCGTAGCGGTCGCGGTCTTCCTTCAAGAACTTCAGCGCGTCGCCGATGATGACGCGGGCGCGCGGATCGTCGAACGCGCCGTCCGACCACTCCGGGAGATACTTCTTCGACAGCTCGACGACTTGGCCGTCGATGTCGACCATCGTGCAGCGGCGCACCGCCGGGTCGCGCAGCACCTCGCGCAGCGTCGCGCCTTCACCGCCGCCGAGGATCAGCACCTCGCTTCGGTCGTCGACGGACGCCATCGCCGGGTGCACCAGCGTCTCGTGATAGATCTTCTCGTCGTTCTGCGAGGACTGCGTGTCGCCGTCGAGGACCAGCAGCTTGCCGAAGACCGGCGTGCGCAGCACCGCGACCGACTGGAACGGCGTCCGCCCCGCGAAGTACGTTTCCTCGATCGCGTGCGCGTGCAGCTCGGTCGGGGCGAACTGCTCGGTGTACCACTGGTAGTGCGCGGTCTTCGGCATGGCGTCGGTCCGGTTGGGCGGACGCCCGCGATGCCCTTCACCATCGATGAAGCCCGCCGATCGCTCGGCGGGCTTCGGAATTCTCCCTCGCGTTTGAGGAGTTCGGCCGGAGCGCTAGGCCGTGGCCAACAGCCGCTCGCGGACGTCGTGCTCGGTGGTGACGACGTGGGTGAAGCGGTTGGGACCCGCTTCGATTCCGCGTTTCACCTCGGTGGTCAGCATGGTCGTGGCGTCGAGTGCCTCCGCGGCGAACTCGCACGCCGCCCAGGGATCGGTGTGGTCGCCGCACGTGTAGAAGTCCATCGCGGCGTAGCCGGTCTCCGGCCACGTGTGAATCGACAGGTGCGACTCCTCGATCACCACCACTCCCGAGACGCCTTGCGGCTGGAAGCGGTGGAAAGCCGTCGTGACGATGGTCGCGTTCGCGGCTTGCGCCGCCTTCTCCATCACCACGCGGACCGCGTCGACGTCGGTGAGCTTCGCGGCGTCACAGCCGGACAGCTCGCAGACGATGTGCGTACCGAGTGCTTTCAATTGTTCTAACTCCTCGAAGAGCTTTCGGTTGGGAGAATCCCACCTCCAGGTGCGTCGTCCAGCGTGTGCGGTACACCGTCTCGCCGTCGACCTATCAGCAGACTCTTGCCGGCACGGCCTCCTCTTGGACCGAACGGACGTTCTGCTGCGATGGCACGTAGGGCGTGCCGTCCCCAAAACCGGACTGCCGCGACCCCGGGCTCTATACACGCACGGGGTCCTTGAAGTCCGTCGCCTATGGTACCCCCCGGGGGGCCCCTTGTAAATAGCTTTCCGCGGCCGAGGCGTGGAGGCCCGCGCTCGGCGCCGAACGAGAGAAACCAGATGCGCTCTCCCGGCCCCAGGCTCCCCAAAGGAACGACGCCCGCAGCGGAAGCGCTCGAGGCGACCGCCCGCGGCCGCGAGCTGGCCCGTGCCGGACGGCTCGACGCGGCGCTGGCGGCGTTCCTCGACGCCGTCGAGCTCGACCACCGCGTCCTCGACGCGCACCTGGGGATCTACGAGGTGGCGCAAATCCTGCGCCGTCCGGAGCTGGCGCTGGCCCACCAGGCGGCCGCGATCGCGCTCGCGCCCGTGCAGTCGACGCCTGCTAGCGAACACCAAGACTACGCGCTGCTCGTCCCGTGCGCGCCCGGTCCCTACACCGCGAACACGCCGGCGGACCTGCTGTTCGACGCGCGCCGCGTGACGCTCCACCGCTGGTACGTCGACCCCGAGGGCGAGCCGCCGCCGCTCCCGCCGCACGATGCGACGTTCGTCGCAATCGGCGAATCCGACGAGGCGGCTCCGCTGCTGGCGGCCGTCGAGCGGTTCTCCGCCGGAAGCAGCCGTCCGGTGCTGAACCGGCCGGAGCTGATCGCGCGGCTCGGGCGCGTGCCGCTCGCCGAAACGTTCGCGCGGGCGGAGCACTGCCGCGTCGTCGCCACGACGCGTCTCACGCGCGACGCGTACGCCACGGGCGGTTTCCCGATGCCGCACATCGTGCGGCCGGTCGGCTCGCACGGCGGTCACGGGCTCACCCGCATCGACGACGACGTGCAGCGCATCGCGTACCTCGAGACGACGCCGGACGCGGCGCTGTACGCCGCACCGTACGTCGACTACCGCAGCGCCGACGGTTTCTTCCGCAAGTACCGCATCGTCTTCGTCGACGGCGAACCGTTCCCGTTCCACCTGGCGATCTCGCCGCACTGGATGGTGCACTACTACAACGCGCCGATGAGCGAGCACCGCTGGATGCGCGACGAGGAGCACGCGTTTCTGGCGGACATCGGTTCGGTGTTTTGCGGCGAGCTGGGCGAGGCGCTGCGCGAGACGGCGCAACTGCTGCGGCTCGACTACGTCGGGATCGACTGCGCGATCGGCCCCGACGGCAAGCTGCTGATCTTCGAAGCCGACAACGCGCTGATCATCCACCTGCTCGACGACCCGCAGCTCTACGGCTACAAGCACCGTTACGTGCCGCGCATTCTCGACGCGCTCGACGCGATGGTGCGCCGCCGCATCGCGGCGCAACCGGCGCGGGACGCGCGGTGAGCGAGACGTCGCTCGACCCCGCGGATTGGGAGCGCTTCCGGCGGCTGCTGCACGACGCCGTCGACGGCGTGGTCGACGATCTGGCCGGCGTGCGCGAAAAGCCCGCATGGCGCCCGGTTCCGCAGCGTGTCAAAGCGGCGCTGCGCGAGCCGCTGCCGCGCGGCGGCGAGCCGCTCGAGACGACGCTCGCGCGGTTCGGCGAGCTAATCCGGCCGTATCCGACCGGCAACCGCCACCCGCGTTTCTTCGGCTGGGTGCACGGCGCGGGGAACGCGCCGGGCGTACTCGCCGAGCTGCTCGCCGCCGGGATGAACGCGAACGTCGGCGGGCGCGAGCACGCCGCGGTGTACGTCGAGCGCGAAGTCGTGGCGTGGTTCGCGGAGCTGTTCGGGTTTCCGCCGGGCGCCAGTGGCATTCTGACCAGCGGAACGTCGATGGGAAACCTGCTCGCCGTCGTCGCGGCGCGCGACGCTGCGCTCGGGGACGGTGCGCGCGAGCGCGGAATCGCCGGCGCGAAGCTGGTCGCGTACGCCGGCCGCGGGGTGCACGACTCGGTGGCGAAAGCGCTGCGCATCGCCGGCCTCGGCGAAGGCGCGCTGCGGTTGATCGCCGCGAACGCCGTATCGGGGATCGACGCGGACGCGCTGCGCGCGCGCATCGAAGCCGACCGTGCCGCCGGCGAGCGCCCGTTCTTGGTCGTCGCGACGGCGGGCAGCGTCGACACCGGCCGGTTCGACCAGCTCGAGGCTCTGGCAGATCTGTGCGCCGGGCACGAGCTGTGGCTGCACGTCGACGGCGCCTTCGGCGCGCTCGCGATCGCGAGCCCCAAGCACGCGCACCTCGTGGCGGGCATCGAGCGCGCCGACTCGCTCGCGTTCGACGCGCACAAGTGGCTGCACGCGCCGTACGCCGTTGGCTGCGCGCTCTTTCGTGACGAGCGCGCGCACCGCGCCGCGTTCGTCTCCTCGCCCGAGTATCTCGGCCGGTCGGCGCGCGGCACCGCGGCCGGCGCGCCGTGGTACGCCGACTACGGGCTGGAGCTCTCGCGCGAGTTTCGCGCGCTCAAGGTGTGGTTCGCGCTGCGGCACTACGGCATCGACGCGCTCGGCGCGTCGATCGCGCGCACCTGCGATCTCGCCACAACGCTGGCCGCGCGCGTTCGCGACTGCGACGAGCTGGAGCTACTGGCGCCCGTCACGCTGAACGTCGTCTGCTTTCGCGCGCACCCGGCGCAGATCGACGACGAGGCGGCGCTGGACCGGCTGAACGAGGCGGTCGCGATCGCGGTTCAGGAGAGCGGCGCCGCCGTGCTCAGCACGACGCGCGTCGCGGGGAAGCGCGCGCTGCGCGCGTGCATCGTCAACCACCGCACGGTCGAAGCGGACCTCGACGTCGTGATCGCCACCGTGCGAACCGCCGCGCGCGACGCCGGCGCGGCACATCGATGAAATCTCCACATTCCGCGACGATCGCGGCGCCCGAAGCCGCAGCGCGCGGCGCCGCCGCGGGCGGCGACCGCGACGCGCTGATGATCGAGCTGCTCCCGTGGGCGACGTCGTTCGCGCGCGTACCGGTCTCCGGCTTCGAGGTCGGTGCGGTCGTGCTCGGACGCTCCGGCGCGCTGTACGCAGGCGCGAACCTCGAATTCGCAGGCCTGCCGCTGTCCACCAGCGTGCACGCGGAGCAGGCTGCGGTTTCGAACGCGTGGCTGCACGGCGAAGTTGGAATCGACGCGCTCGCCGTGAACGCGGAACCGTGCGGAGCGTGCCGTCAATTTGTGAACGAGCTGCACGGCGCGAGCGCGCTTCGCATCCTCGTCCCCCGGGCGACGGCGGCGACGCTGGCCGCACTGCTGCCCGCGCCGTTCGGGCCTGGAGACCTCGGCGTCGAAGCCGGCTTGCTGAATCGCGCCGATCACGGACTGCGCGCCGACGAACGTTCGGGCGACGCGACGGCAGACGCGTTGCTCGACGCGGCGCTCGCCGCGGCCAACGCGTCGTACGCGCCGTACACGCGCGCGTACGCCGGCGTCGCGCTGCGCTTGCGCGACGGGACGATCGTCAGCGGCCGTTACGCCGAATGCGCCGCGTTCAATCCCAGCCTGCCGGCGCTCCAAGCCGCGCTCTCGGCGCTCGCGCTGCGACGTGCCGATCCCTCCGCCATCGCGGATGCGGTCCTCGCGGAAGCCGCCGGCGCGACGAGCCAGCGCGCGTCGGCGGCAGCGATCCTGGGCGCGCTGGCCGGGATCCCGCTGCGCTACGCCGCGGCCACCCCGCGCCCGAATCAGTAGAACTACCGATATGAGGCCGCCGGGCGAGGCGGTATGCTGACGGTATGAGCAACGAGGTTCCGATCGGATTCCGGCGCGTGCTCGCGCGCGAGCTTCCGGCTTGGCAAGCCGACGGCGTGATCGGCGAGTCCGCCGCGCAGACGCTGACCGCGCGCTACGCGCTCGACCGCGTCGGCGAACCGCAGCGCGGCTGGGTCACGACGGCGTTCGCGATCCTCGGCGCGGTCGCGATCGGCGCCGGCATCATAAGCTTCGTCGCGGCGAACTGGGCCGCGCTGGGCTCCGGCGGGCGGTTCGCGATCGTGTTCGGCGCGACGATCGCCGCCTACGGCGCCGGCCTCGCACTCCGCGCTCGCGACCGCGGCGCACTCGCCGAGGCGGCGTTCGTTTGCGGCGCGCTCGGCTTCGGGGGTTCGCTCGCGCTCGGCATGCAGCAGTACAACGTCGCGGTGAGCGACTGGGTCATCTACGCGGTCTGCGCGGCCGGGCTCGTTCCGCTGGCGTTCGCGCTGCGCAGCGTTCCGGTCGCGACCGTCGCGCTCGCCGCGGCGGCGCTCTCGTTGCCGCTGCGCCTCTTCGATACCGGCCGCAGCTTCGACCAAAACAGCGGCCAGTTCAGCGTGCTGCTGTTGGCGCAACTTGCGGTGATCGCGCTCGGCGCCGCGTTGCTGACCGTGCGGCTGCGCGTGCTGTGGTTCCGGGAGCTCGCGCTCGCGGTGGTCGCGCTCGGGCTTCTGCCGGCGGTCTTTCAATGGCCGTTCCTCTCGCGCACGTTCGTCGTCGGAATCATGGCGGCGCTGCTGCTGGCTGCCGGCATCTCGCGCTCGAAGACGCTGCGCGGCGCCGCGATCGTCGCCGCCTTACTCGTCGCCGCGCCGTCGACGTTCTGGGGACCATATGCACCGTACGATACGGATCTCGCGCGAGGCGGCGCGTACGAACCGCTCGCGTTTCTGCTGCTCGCCCTCGCTGCGGCGGCGAGCTTCCTCGTCCACGGCCGCAAGATCGTGCCATTCGTTCCGGCCGGAATCGCCGTCGCGCTCGCGATCGTCTTGCCGCACGTCGGACCGCTTCCGCCCGTGGCTGCCGTGCTGCTCGCGAACGCGCTCGTTCTCGTTCCGGCGGCACTGCTGATCGCGCGCGGCATCAACGTGCGGGACCGCGCCGCGTTCCTGTGCGGGACCGCCGTCTGCGCGGTCGACGGGTTCCTGCGCTTCGCCGAGTACGACCAGAACCTGACCGCGAAAGCGCTCGCGTTCGTCGTGGTCGGCATCGCGTTCATCGCCGCGGCGCTGCTGTTCGAGCGCGACGCGCGCCCGGTGCGGGCTCGTGCAGCGTAGCGCGCTCGCCGTCGTCGCGGCGCTCGGCGTGCAGGCCGTTCTCGTCGCGGCGATCCCGCTCCACGAAAGCTGGATTCGCGCCACCGGGCGGGAGGTCACCGTGGCGGTCGACCCGGTCGACCCGTACAATCCGGTCCGCGGCTACTACGCCCGGTTCACCTATCGCGGCATGGTCCCGGACCTGCGCGGCTTCGACGAGCGCGCCCGCAACGGAGCGCCCGTCTGGGTCGTGCTGGACGTCAGCCGCCCGGACGAGCCGGCACGTCCCGTGCGCTTGGCGCGTTCGCCGGCCGATGCCGGCCGCAACGAGGTCGTCATGCGAGCGCGCTACCTGATCGGTACCAGTCAATGCCCCGGTTGCCGCGCCCTCATGGTGACGCCTGACGCCTGGTACGCCGACCGCGATCAGGTGCAGGCGCTCGGCCCCGCGCTGAACGATCACCAGGCGGTCGCCGAGCTGCGGGTCACCGCCGGCGGGGACGCCTCGCTGCTCCGCCTGCGACCTTCGGGAGGCGGAATGGGTCATGGAGGATAGTGCAGAAACCCCTGCACTATCTTGACCGTCCCGGCCGGGACCGGTACGCTGGGAGACCGATGGCCGCCACGACTGATGCCTTGATCCAGGAATACCGACACGGATTCCACGATCCCGAAGAAAACTACGCCTTCAAGTCCGACAAGGGCCTGAACCGCGAGATCGTCGAGCGCATCTCGTCGATGAAGAACGAGCCCGAATGGATGCGCGAGTTCCGGCTGCGCGCCTTCGAGGTGTTCTCGGCCAAGCCGATGCCGACGTGGGGCGACACCGCGCTCCTGAACGAGATCGACTTCGACAACATCCGCTACTTCGTCAAAGCCGGCGAGCGCACCGAGCAGAGCTGGGACGACGTCCCGGAGGACATCAAGCGCACCTTCGACCGGCTCGGGATCCCCGAGGCCGAGCGCAAGTTCCTCAGCGGCGTCTCGGCGCAGTACGAGTCCGAGGTCGTCTACCACTCCGTCATCGAGGAGCTCGAGAAGGACGGCGTGCTCTTCTGCGACATGGACACCGCGCTGCGCGAGCACCCCGACCTCGTGCGCAAGTACATCTCGACCGTCATCCCGATCGAAGACAACAAGTTCGCCGCGCTCAACTCGGCGGTGTGGTCCGGCGGCTCGTTCGTCTACGTGCCGAAGGGCGTCGAGGTGAAGATGCCGCTCCAGGCCTACTTCCGGATCAACACCGAGAACATGGGCCAGTTCGAGCGCACGCTGATCATCGCCGACGAAGGCTCGAAGGTGCACTACATCGAGGGCTGCACCGCCCCGCAGTTCTCCACCTCGTCGCTGCACTCGGCGGTGGTCGAGCTGATCGCGATGGACGGTGCCTCGATCCGCTACACGACGATTCAGAACTGGTACCGCAACATCTTCAACCTCGTCACCAAGCGCGCCAAGGCGATGCGCAACGCGACCGTCGAGTGGGTCGACGGCAACATCGGCAGTCGCCTGACGATGAAGTATCCGGCGATCTATCTGATGGGCGAAGGCGCGCGCGGCGAGATCCTTTCCGCGGCGTTCGCCGGCGAAGGCCAGCACCAGGACGCCGGCGCGAAGGTGATCCACGCTGCGCCGAACACGACCTCGGTGGTCACGAACAAGTCGGTCACCGCGCACGGCGGCAAGACGACGTACCGCGGTCTGGTGGAAATCCACCCGGGCGCGGCCGGCGCGAAGACGCGGGTGAAGTGCGACGCGCTGATCATGGACGACAAGTCGTCGAGCGACACGAAGCCGACGATGAAGATCGACGAGCAGCGCTCGACGGTCGAGCACGAAGCCTCGGTCTCGAAGATCGGCGAGGAGCAGCTTTTCTACGCGATGAGCCGCGGCCTGAGCGAAGCGGACGCGACCGCGATGATCGTCAACGGCTTCTTCGACTTCTTCGTCAAGGAGCTCCCGATGGAGTACGCCGTCGAGCTGAACCGCCTGATCAAGCTCGAGATGGAGGGTTCAGTCGGCTGAACGCCGCCGGAACCGCTCGTCCCAGGGATTCCGTTGAAAGGGCGCCGTTGAACGAACGGTGCCCTTTGTTTTTGGGGATGATCGCAGCGTGAACCCTCGCTCCCTTTGCGTCCTGGCAACGCTGGCGGCCGCTGCCGCGGGCCTGCTCGCGCCGCCGCCCGCACGGGCAGGGAAGATTTGCGCGTTCGCGCTGCCCTCGGAGATGGTCGACAAGGTCTATTCCGGCACCGCACGAGCGGGCGAGCCGTTTCGGTTCCGCATCACCGCCGACACCGTGCTCGACACCGGGATGAAAGTGCCGGCCGGTACGATGGGGTACGGCGTCATTCGCGCCGCGAGCGCGGCCAGCCGCCACAACCACGACGGGATGCTCGCGCTCGAGCCGCGCTACCTCGACGTCGCGAACGGAAAGGGCGGGACATCGCGGGTACCCGTCACGATGAACCCGACGCTGCCGGTGATCTGGTCACCCTCCGAGCCGTTGCTCAACAAGGCCGCCTCGCACGTCCCGCTGCCCGTTCCGGGCCTGATCATGACCGGCGTCAACACCGTGCGCTGGGGCCGCAACATCACCCTCGGCCCGGGCTTCTCGTTCACCGTGCTGCCGATAGAAAATCTCGCGCACGGACCGATCTGCTAGCGCACTCCGAGCAGTTCGACGTCGAAGTCCAGCGTCGCGTTCGGCGGAATGACGCCGCCCGCGCCGCGTTCGCCGTAGGCGAGCTGCGGCGGACAGACGAGCTTGCGGCGGCCGCCGACGCGCATCGTCGCGACGCCTTCGTCCCAGCACGGGATCACGCGATGCTGTCCGAGCGCAAACTCGAACGGCTGCCCGCGGTCGCGCGAGCTGTCGAACTTTCGCCCGTCCGGGAAGGTGCCGGTGTAGTGAACGATCGCGGTCTGTCCCGGTTTCGGCGTCCGGCCCTTGCCGATCTTGAGATCCGTGTAGATCAGCCCGTCGGGCAGCCTGACGGTCTTCGCGGCGGCGGTCTTCGCGGGCTTGGTCTTGTACGAGGCGCTCGTCGCGGCCATCACGGGAAGCGGCACGGCGAGCAAGAGAGCGAGCAGGATAGCGTGCGGACGTTGCATGCGGGCGCATTCGCGGGCCGTCCAGCAGACCCCGGCGAACTCCGCGGCGTGTCGAAAAAGCCCGCTGCGAAACGTGGTGACATCCCGCCGGGAACGGCGAAAAAGGTCGTAGTCGACGGCGTCGAGGTGTTGCTGTGCAATTACGACGGCGAGATCTATGCCGTCGAGGACGTGTGCACGCACGACGGCGGCCCGCTCGACCAAGGACAGCTCATGGGCTGCAAGATCATGTGCCCGCGCCACGGCGCGATCTTCGACGTCACCACCGGCGCCGCGCTGACCATGCCGGCCATCATCCCGCTCCCGACCTACACCGTCCGCATCGACGGCGACGACGTCTACGTCGAGGTGTGATCCTTCGACAAGCTCAGGATGACACGGGGAAGCTAGACGTGCTCGTCGGGTTCGGCGTGGTGCGCGTCGCGCCGGTCCTCGCGGTTCTGGTCCTCGTCGGTGTCGGCGTAGACGACCTCGGGGGTCGGCGAAATTCCTTGGACGTCGGCTTCACGGCGGCTCAGCGGGGGCTCGTCGTCGGCTTGCGTGCGAAGCTGGCGCGGCATCCCGGAGTCTTGATGATCGTCCACCTCCGAGGGCAGCGCGTTCTTGTAGTCGCCCTGTTGCTCGACGTGTCTGGTCTCGCGTTCCATACGCTCGCCGTACCCACGAACCCGCGCCCTGCCTCGCCACGGCCGCACCGTTTGTCGAACGAACCCGCCCCCGAGCCTCTCGATTACCCTGACGACGTGGCGCGGAGTTGCGCGGCTTGCCATGCTTCGGCCGTGTCGACGTCGCTGACATAAGCGTCGTCATCCGCCGCGAGCGCGACCGCGCGCAGCGACGTATCACGCCGCACCCGCATCGGCGGTTCGTCGGCGCGCAGCGTCTCGATGCGGGCGCGCGCGTTGGGCGACCACACGACCGGATGGCCCGGCGTCTCGCCGATGACCGGCCACGCGAGGTCCGCATCGTCCGGGACGCGCGCGACGAACGTGCGAACGCGCGCAGCGTCGAGAAAGGGCAGATCGCACGGCAGCACCGCCAGGTACGCCTCCGCGAACACCGCGGCGTTCGCGAGCGCGAGCGTCTCGCTCGGGCCGGCGGTCGGCTCGGTCACGATGATGCCGACGCCGTTCAAATCGGAGATCGCGTCGGCGACCGGCGGCGTGGCGACGAACAGCGGCCGCAGCTCGAGCAGCGCGCACGCCACGCGGCGCGCGAGCGGCTCGCCCGCGAACGGCGCGGTCAGCTTGTCGAAACCCATGCGCTGCGAACGCCCGCCGGCAAGCACGACGACACGCACGCGTTCGATGCGCAAGTTCAGACCGGCGCCGCCGTTCGCAGGAGCTTCTCGGGGACGATCGGCAGGTCGCGCACGCGCACGCCGGTCGCGTGGTAGACGGCGTTCGCGATCGCCGCGGCGACGCCGGTAATTCCGATCTCGCCGATCCCGCGCGCGCCGAGCGGGTTGAACGTGTAGTCCGGCTCTTCGACGAACAGCACCTCGATGTTCGGCACGTCGGCGTTCACCGGCACGTGGTAGTCGGCAAAGTTGTTCGTCACGACCGCGCCGTAGCGCGGGTCGCGCACCGTCTCCTCGAGTAGCGCCATCCCGATTCCCATCACGATCCCGCCGTGAATCTGCGAGCGCGCGGTTTTCACGTTCAGAATGCGCCCGCAGTCGAAGGCGCCGAGCGCGCGCGTGACGCGGACGCGGCCGAAGTCCGCGTCGACACGGACTTCGACGAACTGCGCGCCGAACGAGTGGAAGGAATAACGCTCCTCTTCGTCGCCCGACGCCGCTTGGCCCAAGGCTTCGATCGTCTCCGCGCCGGAGAGCCGCACCACCTCGCCGAGCGCGATCGCGCGCGCCGGATCGCCGGCGGCGCGCAGCACGCCGTCGCGCAGCTCGATCGCGTCCTCGCCGAGCCCGTGCAGCGGCGATTCGGCGGACGACGCCGCGATGCGCTTGAGCGCGTGCAGCACGCGCGTCGCGCCGTCGAGCACCGCCGGCCCGACGGAAGCCGCGCTCATCGAGCCGCCGGCGACCGGCGCGGGCGGAAGCGACGAGTCGCCGATCAGCACGCGGACCGCACGCGGTTCCGCGCCGAGCACCTCGGCGGCGATCTGCGCGAGGATCGTGTACTGTCCGGTGCCGAGATCGTGGGTCGCGCTGGCCACCTCGATCGAGCCGTCGGCGGCGAGCGTCACGCGCGCCGCGCTCGGCGAGCGCATCGCCGGATACGTCGCGCTCGCGACACCCCACCCGATCAGCTCGTCGCCCTCGCGCGTCGCGCGCGGCCTGGGCGGACGCCGGCTCCAGCCGAACGCTTCCGCACCGCGCTCGTAGCATTCGAGCAGGTGCTTCGACGACCACGGCAACCCGCTCGAAGGATCAACGCCGGCGTGATTGCGGCGCAGGACCTCCAGCGGGTCGAGGTTGCAAGCTGCGGCGAGCTCGTCCATCGCGCTGCCGAGCGCGAACGAGCCGGGCGTCTCGCCGGGCGCGCGCATCGCGTTCGGCGTCGGCACGTCGAGCCGCGCCAGCCGGTGCGTCACCGCGAGGTTCGGCACGTCGTACAGCATCTCGGTGACGCCGCCGGCCGCTTCGACGAACGTTCCGACGCGCGAGCTCACCACCGAGACGTCGTGGAGCACCGCGCGCAAGAAGCCGTCGCGTGAAGCGCCGAGCTGCAAGTGCTGGCGGGTGAGGCTGCGGTAGCCGCACGAGGTGAACATCTGCTCGCGCGTGAGCGCCAGCTTCACCGGCTTGCCGGTCACCTTCGAGGCCATCACCGCGAGCAGCGTGTGCGCCCAGAAGAACCCCTTGCAGCCGAAGCCGCCGCCGACGAACGGCGAGATGACGCGCACCCGCTCTTCGGCGATTCCGAACGCTTTGGCGAGGCACGCGCGCGTCCCGCGCACCCACTGCGTCGCGTCGTGCACGACGATCTCGCCGTTGCGCCACTCGCCGACGGTCGCCGACGGCTCCATCGGGCTGTTGTGCTCGACCGGCGTCTCGTAGGTCGCGTCGATCTTCACCTCGCTCTGCGCGAAGGCCGTCTCCGGATCACCGCGCCGCGGCTGCAGATCGCCCCCGAACGCCTGCGCCGGCCGCTCGACCTCGCGCGCGTCGTCGAGCGCGTTCTGCGCCGGTCCGCGCTCGTACGCGATGCGCAGCGCCCTCGCGCCTTCGCGCGCCGCCTCGAGCGTGCGCCCCACGACGACCGCGACGTGCTGGCCGTCGTAGAAGATCTTCTCGCTCTGCAGCGGCGCGAGCTCTTCGGCGAACGGAACCGTGAACTCGAACGGCAGCGCGACCACCCGCGGCGCGTTGCGGTAGGTCATCACGTCGACGACGCCGGGAACAGCGCGCGCTTCGTCCTCGTCGATCGAGGCGATGCGCCCGCTGGGGATCGTCGACTGCACGATCACCGCGTGCAGCGGCTCGGCGACGGGCGCGTCGGCCGCGTAGCGCGCCGCGCCGCTCACCTTCGCCGGCCCGTCGACGCGGTCGACCGGGAGCCCGATCACGCCGCGGCGCAGCGGGCGCTCGAGGGTCGTGCTCATCGCGCACCTCCGCACACGGTCCGCAGCGCGCGCACGATCGCGCGCTGCGCAAGCTCGATCTTGAACGCGTTGTGCCGCCGCGGCACCGCGCCGGAGAGCGCGGCCTCCGCGGCGCGCCGGAAGGTCGCCTCGTCCGCCACCGCGCCCTTCAGCACGCGCGTCGCCTCGTATGCCGGCCACGGCACGGTCGCGACGCCGCCGAGCGCGAGCCGCGCCGTCACGATGCGCGGACCGTCGAGCTCGACCGCGCACGCCACCGAGACCAGCGCGAACTCGTACGACGCGCGGTCGCGCACTTTGAGATAGTGCGAGCGCTCGTGCATCGGGTCGGCCAACAGCTCGACGCCGGTAATCAGCTCGCCCGGTGCGAGCGCGGTTTCGATCTGCGGCGAATCGCCGGGAAGATAGTAGAACTCGTCGAGCGAGACGTTCCGCTCGCCGCCCTCGCCGGCGATGACGATCGCGGCCGAGAGCGCACTCAGCGCGACCGAAAGGTCGCCGGGATAGGTCGCGATGCACGCTTCGCTGGTCCCGAGCACGGCGTGCGTGCGGTTGAACCCGTCGAGCGCGTCGCAGCCGCTCCCGGGCTCGCGCTTGTTGCAGCGCCAGCGCGTCTCGCGGAAGTACGGGCAGCGCGTGCGCTGCAGCAGGTTGCCGCCGATCGTCGCCGCGTTGCGAATCTGTCCCGACGCCCCGCTCAGGAGCGCTTCCGAAAGCGCGGGAAAGTGCCGCTTGACGAGCGGGTGGTTCGCGACGTCGCTGTTGCGCGCCAGCGCGCCGATCCGCAGCACGCCGTCGCGCAGCTCGATCGCCGTGAGCGGAAGCCGCGAGATGTCGACCACGCGCGGCGGCCGTTCGACGTCGCCTTTCATCAGGTCGACGAGCGTCGTGCCGCCGGCGTAGAAGCGCGCGCCGTCCACTTCCTGCGCGAGGGCGCGCGCGGACGCCGCCGAGTCCGCGACGACGTATTCGAAGGCGCGCATCAGCGCGCACCCGCGAGCGCGCGCACCGCCGCGACGATGTTCGCGTACGCTCCGCACCGGCAGATGTTCCCGCTCATCGCCTCGCGGATCTCGTTTTCGGTCTGCGCGCGCCCCTCGGCGATCACCGCGACCGCCGAGAGAATCTGTCCGGACGTGCAGAACCCGCATTGGAACGCGTCGTGCTCGACGAACGCGGCCTGCACGGCGTGCAGCGCGCCGTTCTGCGACAGCCCTTCGATCGTGGTGATCTCGTCGCCGGCGTGCGCGACGGCCAGCGCGAGGCAGGACAGCATCCGCCGGCCGTTCACCAGCACCGTGCACGCGCCGCACTGGCCGCGGTCGCAGCCTTTCTTCGTCCCGGTCAGACCGGCGCGCTCGCGCAGCAAATCGAGCAGCGTGACCTCCGGCTCGACGGCGAAGGCCGCCTCGCGGCCGTTCAGCCGCAGCGTCAGGGGGATCGCCGAGGGCGGCTGCGCAGGCGAGCTGCCGGTAGATCGCACGATGCTCTCCTCACTGGGAAGGGCAGGGACGGGTTGCGCTAGACCAGACAAGCCGCGCACGACCGTGGATGCACCCGGAGCGACCTAGCGCGTTGACGGGCCGCCCGGCGCGTGATAAAGTTCCGTGGTTATGTACGCGATCGTTGAGACCGGCGGCAAGCAGTTCCGCGTGTCCGAAGGCGACGTCATCCGGACCGATCTCATCGAGACCGAAGTCGGCTCCTCGGTCACCTTCGACCGCATCGTCCTGGCGGCGAACGGGGACGACGTGTCGATCGGCAGCCCGCTCGTGAGCGGCGCGACGGTGACCGGCACGGTGCTCCGCCAAGCCAAAGACAAGAAGATCCTGGTCTTCAAGTACAAGCCGAAGAAGCGTGTCCGCAAGCTGAACGGCCACCGCCAGCGCTACGCCGAGGTCCGGATCGACAAGATCGCGCTCCCTTAGTGGGTTCGCGGTCCGCGCGCGCATGATCGAAGTTCGCTTTCGCAGGGACAGCCGTGACCGGCTGTCCTCGATTTTTTCCAGCGGGCACGCGGGGCAGGCCGAGCACGGTGAGGACGTCGTCTGCGCGGCGGTCTCGGCGCTGCTGCAGGCGGCCTGGGTCGGGCTGACCGACGTCGCCCACGTCCCGGTGAGCGGCCACCGCGAGGAGGCCGACTTCCTGATGCGCTGGCCGGTCGACGTCCGCGGCCGTGACGACGTCCGGGCGATCGTTGCCACGGCGGAGCTGGCGATCGAGCAGATCGCCAGCCAGGAAGAGTACCGGCGCTTCGTGCGCTGCGTGCGCGAATCCGAGCCTGCCGGCGCGAGCGAGTAGCCGGGGTGCAGAAACCGGGTACACCGGCGTCGAAAGGAACCCCACGATGACCGAAGCGAGCAAACCTCTCAACGGCGAGATTCAGCCCGGCGCCGGCCAGCCCGGCGGCGCGAACACCGATGCCGGACGCACCATCCTCGTGGGGGTGCTCGGCGGAATCATCTCGGCTGCCGGCTACCTGGTCTACCAGCGCCTCCCCGACGAGCAGAAGGACCGGCTGCACCGCCAAGTCCGCGGCGTCCTGGAGCAGCGCATCAGCGAGCTCCGGCAGAACTTCAACATCTAACAGCCCGCCGTCGAACTGA